>Ga0247725_1000023_pt1 | contig 245392 bp, 206 predicted proteins | sample OKSTACKMCFT3sol_FD_183021 | JGI IMG/M metagenome (GOLD analysis project Ga0247725, IMG submission 183021) | Subsurface sediment microbial communities from gas well in Oklahoma, United States - OK STACK MC-FT3-sol | ecosystem: Environmental > Terrestrial > Deep subsurface > Rock core/Sediment...
GGAGTGGGGGCAACAGCAGCTGCGCTGGTAGACTTATCCACAGTTGCTGGTAACAAAATCAGCAATCCGCCCTGGGTCAAATTTCAATCGGCAGGGTGGGTCAATTTTCCATCAGCGCCAACACACTCTCATCATTCTCCCTTTCCTAATCGCAAAAGCCCGCCGTCTCGCCTATGCCCGCGGATTCGAAGACGGCAAAGTGTTCTACGATCAGGCCCTCAACCTTCAACTCAAGGAAGCGAAGCAAGCCCAGGCAGATCTGCGTGTGGAGCTAGAGCGCAATAAGCAAAGCTGCGAGCTGCAACTGGCCGCCCGCCAAGCGAGCATCGCCGCCCTCAAGGCCAGCACCACCGAGCTGCAGGCGCGGATCAAGTCCTACACCGGCATGGCAGTGACCGGGACAGATTACGAGAAATTGATCAGCACCGCCGAAACGCTACGGTTAGCCGCTCGGACTATGGCGCTCTTCAAGGCGCAACCGCACTCTGCCCTTGCAAACACTCAAGCCGGCGAAGTCGAGGAACTGGCTAAGCGCGTTCACGCCCACATCCGCGCCACACCCACAGCAGCCACCATCACAGAGGCCAAGGTATGAGCTCCCTTCTCCTAAACGGATCACATAACGACTCCGAGCAAGACGCAGCCGCTTGGGTCGGCCAGGCCGGGCTGTACCGCACTCGACTGGAAGCCTTGCAGAACGGCGAGCAGCAGATTGAACCAGTTTCCACCGACAGGCTGATCGAGCTCGCACGCAGCCATATGCGCGAGGGCCACAGCTATGCCCAGCCGCGAAAGGAGAAACATTCATGAACACAGCTTTTGTGTTGATGGCGCAGTACAACGGCCAGGCAATCATCTCGCTCGAACAGGTGTGCGCCGACTACTTCACGCACCTAACCCCGCTAGTATTCCAACGCAAGGTGCTGGCAGGGGAGATCAAGCTGCCTATAACCCGACTTGAATCTAGCCAGAAAAGCGCCCGAGGCATCCATATTGCCGATCTAGCTCTTTACTTGGATCAGCAACGGGAAGCTGCGCGCAAAGAGTGCGCGCAGTTGAACAAGACGCTTCGGGCAGGCTAGCTGGGAGATTGCACCTCATTTAGTCCGTTTCACCCGCCCTGACTGTCTGTTTGCACGAGCCTACCATCCAGTTGCATTTAACTCGACCACCCACTATCGATGGCCGGCGATCGTCGGCTATCGACACATAGCCGCCCTTCACGGAGCACAGCTATCGGCCAAAAGCGGACCTGTTCCCCCTCTACAGAGAGACCGTAGTTTGCAGGCCGTGGTCAATGTGGGCGCTAAAGGAGCACCATAGATCTTTACTATTTATCGCCATGCAGCGATGATGGCACTTGGCCAAAAGCCATGAATGCAGTTCAAATAAAAGCTTATATCAACTGATTCACAAATATGAGGGGGCTTATGAAAATAACTCGAGTAGTGGTTAAAGGACTGTTCGGCGTTTTTGATCACGACATTCCGCTTAAGAAAGAAAGCGGCATAACTATAATAATTGGCGAAAACGGCTTAGGGAAAACAGTAATACTAGAGTCTATAAATGCCTTCTTCGGCGGAAATTTCAATTTCTTCACAACCCTTAAATTTGATAAATTTATATTCCACTTCGATACAAGTGAGTGCTGGCACTTAATCAAACAATCCGCGAGTGACGGCATAGCTCTTTCCATCGCAAAGGATAACTCCGAAAAACCTTTGCCAAAGCTAAGGTATGACCGAATTTTTCATAAAATCGCAGATTCTCGAGATCCTCGAGATCCTCGAGAGGTTCGAAGACGCGCAAGGGAGAGAGAACGGAGATATGAGTATGAGCACATACTATTTGACACCTCGCGGGAGGAAGTCACCAGGTATATGATCGAGCGTGACATGATGGAACGTGACATGGAACGCCTAATATACGCACGCCATTATGAAAGGGAAAAAATAAGTCCACCCAGGTGGTTTGTAGATGGAGTAGCCAACACCAACGTCAGCTTAATTGAAACGCAACGAATTATTTCACCAAAAGAGTCTGGGGGCGAGTCATATGTAAGCACTGTAAAACATTGCTCAGGCGAACTAAAAGAACTGATATCAAAAACCATTAAAGAATCCTCAGACATATCATCCGGCCTAGACAGCACTTACCCAAGCAGATTAATATCAAAACTGCGCGAAAAGACCGAATACACATATGATGAGCTCAATAAAGCTCTATCTGCCTTAGATGAAAAACGGAAAAATCTCTCCTTGGCAGGACTAGTTGTGGACGCTCAAGACTCGGTATTACCGAAGATCGAGGAAAACCAAGATAACTTGATCACACTGCTAAAGCTTTATATTGATGATAGTTACGACAAGCTTAAACCGTATGACGGCCTCTCTCAAAAAATCACTTTACTCAGAAGCATAATTAACAAGAGATTCAAGCACAAACAATTAGAGATCAGCAAGGATGAGGGCTTTGTATTTCGCTCCACCGTTATCAAGGAGCATGATGGATTCGCAAAAATTCTCCCCTCAAAACTGTCTTCAGGTGAACAGCACGAACTAGTTCTATTCTATAAATTAATCTTCAAATCCAGTGTAGACGATCTTATTTTAATTGATGAGCCAGAGCTATCACTACACATCTCTTGGCAAAACAAATTCATCGCCGACCTCAAAGAGGTTGCTGCTTTGAATGCATTCTCAGCAGTAATTGCCACACACTCTCCAGACATAATCTCTGAGAACTGGGACCTCAAGATCGAGCTGATTGGAGTTGAATAAATGGAGCAATATATCACTGCAGACAGAATCGCAAACTCGATAATGCAAGAAGAAAAATTTGAAGGAGGTGCATATCTTTTGGTAGAAGGAGCAAAAGACATAAAGGTATATGGCCGCCTAGTAAACAAAAATACCGTAAGAGTTAGGCAGACACATGGAAAATACAGACAAAGAGAGGTCTACAAAATCCTCACGGAGCGTGGATTCAAATCTAAACTTTGCGTTAGAGATGCCGACTTTCTACGGGTTCCCGGGAACGAAAAATATATCCCAGAATACGCGGAAAATATATTTGCGACCGACGGACACGATTCGGAAATAATGATGATTAGTAGTGAAGCATTAAACAGCCTCTTACTGATCACATCAACCGAAGAAAAAATTAAGTCTTTTGAAAACAAGCATGGCCGTGATATTAGATCGCTTGTACTTGAGCTCGCAAAACCAATAGGATATTTGCGATATGCAAACAAAAAATATAAGCTTGGATTATCTTTTAAACCCGAGCGACCTGAAGGCAAGGGGATAAAGTTCAAAAAATTCATTTGCGAAAAGAACTTCAAAATGTTCAGCATTGACGCGATGATAAACACTGTTTATGAGTATTCGAAAAATCGCGGCCAAGAGGTCAGCTCGCGAGAATCCATCCTGAAAAAATTTCAGGAAGTTTTTGACCTTGACATACCTCCACTGGAACTGGTTAATGGGCATGATGCTTCAGAGTTGCTATCGATGGTAATCTCCAAAGGATTGCAGAGTGACAATAAATTAGCTCAAGATCAGGCATCTGTGGAAGGCGCACTTACCTTAGCGTATGAGCTCAGATACTTCCATAACTCCAACCTATTCATGGCGCTTCAAAAATGGTCAGCGTCAAATGGAATAAACGTTGTGTGAGAAATTAGTCTTTTGCCGTACGACTTAGGTATACACGCCCTCAAATAGCTTGCCACCCAGGATATTTCTGCGTGGCAAGCACGACGCGTATTGTATTTTCTAATTTGACACCAGATTATTAGATGATCTCAATGCCTGCTTTTGGGTGGTATCTCCTATTCGTCAGCGCTAGGGTTAGCAGCTATCGAGCTTGGAGGACTACTATTGGCCGATCTCTGCCCGTCATGTGAGCTTTCGCAACGGTGCTGGCGCTTAGGTTGTTTAGTACAACGCCAGTCTCAGCAAGTGCAATGTCTCAGACCATAGGTCTCGAGGTACTGATTGTGTTTAAATCCCCCCCAATTCTTACACATCTGAATTTCCTCACTAATCTCAAGCACACCCTCCATGAAAGGAAAATTTTGATCGAAAGCTGCAAGTCGCGGGCAATGGCTTACGACTCACAACGGCATTTCGCAAACGACACGCTAAGACGAATACAACGTTGTGCTCGACTATGCGCACTACCCAGGCAACAACTCAACCCGAGCGCCGAGCTTAACCGGCGCTTGGATAATGTAATCCAACCACTTCCACCCTATATACCGATCTCCTCGTCCGCGCAAATGGGTATAACGCCGCAGCGAGTTCCAGTCACGATGACCGGAGACACTTGAAACCCTCGGGATATCCCAGTCCATCTCAAACAACCGGCTTACCCCCTCGTGACGCAGGTCATGGAAGTGCAGGCCCTCAATACCCGTCATCTTGCACGCCTTTGACCAGGCCGTACCTATCGAATCTGTGTTGTACGGGAAAATCTCAGCACACTCTCGCGGCATACTCTGCACAATGCTCCATGCCTCATCCGGCAAGTAACACCAGACATCATTGCCAATCTTCTGCCCAGGGTTCTTCATGTCCCGCACCTTCACGGCCTGCCGGTGGTCATCCAGATCCTCCCAAAGAATGCGGGTGATTTCATCCATCCGCCGCGTTGAATAAATCGCGAACGCCACCACCTTCGGCATATGTATCACGCTGGGCCGCCGATCCAGCATCTTGAAGAAGTGCTCCAGCACTTTATCGAGCTCATCCAACGTCGGCCGCCGATCCCGTTCACGGCTTCTCATGTTGTAGCCGAACTTCTTCAGCACAAGACGCGCATCAGGCATTGCTTGTGGATCGATCTCGTAGCCCCAGGCCGCCCTTGCCAACGACAACACCGATCCTAGGTGTGCCAGGTTATTACCAACCGTCTGCGGCTTGATCCCCCCCCCTTCTGGACTCATGCGCCACAGTGCATAGTCCACCAGCACCTGCTGGGTGATGTCAGAGTCCACCTTCTCGCCCAGATAGCTATTCTTGATGGCGTTCAATGTGCGCCGCTTCGTCTCGCCCAGTGGCCGGGCTTTCTCGGCCTCCACCAGATAGCGTTCGATCATCTGCTTGACCGTGTGCCCCACGCGACTGGCGCGCTCAATCGCACCAGGTTCTGCCAGCTCCGTCTCCCGTCGCTTGGCCCAGGCCACGGCGGCCTGTTTACGGGCGAACGTCTGGCTCTCTTGGTAGACTGTCACCTTGTCGCGGTTGATGCGGATCTGAGCTGTGTAGCTGAGGGTGCCGTCTGCCTTCTTACGGGGTCTGATCGTTGCCATGAGAATTGGTACACGTCCTGAATCGGTTGGTACATTGTACCAAGCGCTTGGTAAAAACGCCCCAAAACCCCCGAAAATCGGTACAGAACACGTTGAACGAAATGACTGCAAAATCAGGCTCTAAGCCAGAAACAATGCGCCCTGAGCCCTCTCGCCGCTTCAGCGTTGCACCGATGATGGACTGGACAGACCGCCACTGCCGCTTCTTCCTGCGCCTGCTCTCAAGGCAGGCCCTGCTCTACACCGAAATGGTCACCACCGGCGCCCTGCTGCACAACGACGCCCAGCGTTTCCTGCGCCACGACGTGTCCGAGCACCCGTTGGCCCTGCAACTGGGCGGCAGCGTGCCAGCGGACCTGGCCGCCTGTGCGCGCCTGGCCGAGGATGCCGGCTATGACGAGGTCAATCTCAACGTCGGCTGCCCCAGCGACCGGGTGCAGAACAACATGATCGGCGCCTGCCTGATGGGCCATCCGGCGCTGGTGGCCGATTGCGTCAAGGCCATGCAGGACGCAGTCAGCATTCCGGTCACGGTCAAGCACCGCATCGGCATCAATGGCCGCGACAGCTACGCCGAGCTGTGCGACTTCGTCGGCCAGGTGCGCGACGCCGGCTGCCGCAGTTTCACCGTGCATGCACGCATCGCCATTCTCGAAGGCCTGTCGCCCAAGGAAAACCGCGAAATCCCGCCACTGCGCTATGACGTGGCGGCGCAGTTGAAGGCCGATTTCCCGGACCTGGAACTAGTGCTCAATGGCGGCATCAAGACCCTCGACGAATGCCGCACTCACCTGCAGACCTTCGATGGCGTGATGCTGGGACGCGAGGCGTACCACAACCCGTACCTGCTGGCCGAGGTCGACCAGCAGCTGTTCGGCAGCGCGGCGCCGGTGGTCAGCCGCGCCGAGGCCATTGCAAAGCTGCGCCCGTATATCGTCGCGCATATGCAAAGCGGCGGTGCGATGCATCACATCACCCGGCATATCCTCGGGCTGGGCCAGGGCTTCCCGGGGGCGCGGCGCTTCCGCCAGCTGCTGTCGGCGGACATTCACAAGGCCAGCGAGCCGCTGAAGGTGCTGGACCAGGCCGCCGAGCTGCTGCAGGGGCGCTGAGGGAACCTGCGGCGGGGTTGGCACTCGAAGGCAATGCCTTTTGCCGCAGCCCCGGTGTGAGCCGGGGCTGCTTTGCAGCCTGATGCGGGCAAGCGCGCGCCTACAGAAGGATCGCGTTGCCTGCGCAGGCTTTCCCGATACGCCTGCGACGGGCCTTGAGTGGCTGTCGGGGCTCGGGTAATGTCGAGTCATTGCACAGGACAGAGCACGCCCATGACCTCCAAGCTGGAACAACTCAAGCAGTTCACCACCGTGGTCGCCGACACTGGCGACCTGGATGCCATCACCCGCCTCAAGCCGGTCGACGCCACCACCAACCCGTCGCTGTTGCTCAAGGCCGCGGCCATTGCCGGCTACGCCGACCTGCTCAAGCAGGTCAAGGCCGATGCAAAGGGCAATGTCGACCTGGCCTGCGACAAGTTCGCGGTGTCGGTGGGCTCGGGCATTCTCAAGGTCATTCCGGGGCGCATCTCCACCGAAGTGGACGCGCGGCTGTCGTTCGACGAGCCGGCGCTGCTGAAAAAGGCCCGTCAGCTGATCGAGCTGTATGAAGCGGCCGGTGTGCCGAAAGACCGCGTGCTGATCAAGCTGGCCTCCACCTGGGAAGGCATCCGCGCCGCCGAGAAACTTGAGAAGGAAGGCATCCAGACCAACCTCACCCTGCTGTTCTCCTTCGCCCAGGCCCAGGCCTGCGCCGATGCCGGGGTGTTCCTGATCTCGCCGTTCGTGGGGCGTATCTACGACTGGTACAAGAAGAGCACCGGCAAGGAATACGTCGGCGCCGAGGACCCGGGCGTGGTATCGGTCACGCGCATCTACGACTACTACAAGACCAATGGCTACAACACCGTGGTCATGGGCGCGAGCTTCCGCAATATCGGCCAGATTGAACAGCTGGCCGGCTGCGATCGCCTGACCATCAGCCCCGAGCTGTTGCAGCAGCTGGCGGACGACCAAGGCGATCTGCCGCGCATCCTCAAGCCGGGCAATGCCGGCGAAGCCAAGCAGCAGTTGAACGAGAGCCAGTTCCGCTGGGCAATGAACGAGGACGCCATGGCCACCGAGAAGCTGGCCGAAGGCATCCGCCAGTTCGCCCGCGACCAGGAGAAGCTGGAAGCGCTGATGGCTGGCTGACAAAGCCTGATACATCTTCGGCTTGATCGACGGGCGGTTAATGCAGAGCATTTCCGCCCGTTTTCGTTGGGGCCGCATTCCCCATAACCAGTGGGAGCGGGCTTGCCCCGCTATAGCGTCATACCAGACAAAACCGAGCCATAGATGATCCCCAGCACCACCCTCCCCCTTGTCCTTGCCGGCCCGGTACTGCGCCGCCTGGAGCCGCAGCGTCTGGCGATCTGGCTGGTCGGTTCGCAACCGCTGCAAGCCGAATTTGTCCTGGAACAGGCCGGCATCAGCGCCACCGCGCATTGCGAAGTGATCGCGGTCGGTACGCACGCCTTCATCCACCTGCTGGATATTCACTTCGAACAGCCGCTACCCAGCGACGTGGCGCTCGAGTACGACCTGCGCCTGGCCAACGGCCAGGGCATCGCCGACTGGGCCCCGCACCTGCTCTACCCCGGCGCCAGTCGCCCCAGCTTCGTGCTGCGCGAGCGCCTCGACCAGGTGCTCCACGGCTCGTGCCGCAAGCCCCATCATCCGGCTGCCGACGGCCTGTTGTGCGCCGACCGCCTGCTGGCCGCCGGCCCGCGCCCCGAGGAGCGCCCCGCCGTGTTGCTGATGAGCGGCGACCAGGTGTATGCCGACGATGTCGCCGGCCCGATGCTGCGCGCCATCCACGGGTTGATCGAGCGTCTGGGCCTGTTCGACGAGGCGCTGGACGGCGCCCTGGTCGACAGCGGCGCCGCGCTCTACCAGCACCCGGCCTGCTATTACCACCGCGCCGACCTGCTGCCGGCCCAGGAAGGCAACGAAACCCTGCGTGAGCGCTTCTTTGGCGGCAAGCGCAAGCCGATCTTCTCCTCCAGCAACGCCGACAACCACCTGGTGACCTTCGCAGAAGTCATGGCCATGTACCTGCTGGCCTGGTCGCCGCTGCCGTGGTCCCTGGTGTGCATGCAGATGCCATCCGGCCTCACCGACAAGCGCCAGGCCCGCTACCGCCAAGAGCTGCCGCTCATCGAGGCCTTCCGCGATGGCCTCGGACAGGTGGCGCGGGTCATGGCCCACCTGCCCTGCCTGATGATCTTCGACGACCACGACATCACCGACGACTGGAACCTGTCGGCGCAGTGGGAGCAGACCGCCTACGGCCACCCGTTCTCGCGGCGGATCATCGGCAACGCGCTGCTCGGCTACCTGCTGTGCCAGGGCTGGGGCAACGACCCGGACGGCTGCGCGGCGCTGGTCCAACAGTGCCGCCAGTTGCATGAGGCGCGGGATGAACTGATCGGCGAACTGCTGCGCTTCCAGGGCTGGCAATACGCGCTGCCGAGCAACCCGCCGCTGCTGGTGCTGGACACCCGCACCCGGCGCTGGCGCAGCGAAAGCAACCTGGCCAAGCCTTCGGGCCTGCTCGATTGGGAGGCGCTGAGTGAACTGCAGCAGGCGCTGCTCGATCACCCCTCGGCGATCATCGTGTCGCCGGCGCCGATCTTCGGGGTCAAGCTGATCGAAACCGTGCAACGGGTGTTCAGCGCCCTGGGCTACCCGTTGCTGGTCGATGCCGAGAACTGGATGGCGCACCGCGGCGCGGCGCAGGTGGTGCTCAATATCTTCCGCCACTCGCGCACGCCTGGGCATTACGTGGTGCTGTCGGGCGACGTGCACTACTCATTCGTCTACGAAGTGCTGATCCGCCATCGCCAGCGCAGCCCGCACTTGTGGCAGGTGACCAGCAGCGGGATCAAGAACGAGTTCCCCCGGCGCCTGCTGGATGTGCTCGACCGGCTCAACCGCTGGCTGTATTCGCCGCGCTCGCCGCTCAACTGGTTTACCAAGCGTCGCCAGATGGAAGTGGTGCCGCGTACACCCAGCCGGAGCAAGGCCGGGGAACGGTTGTGGAACAGCGCGGGGCTGGGGCAGGTGTTCTTCGATGACCAGGGGCGGCCGGCGCGGGTGTATCAGTTGAATGCCGATGGTTCGCCAGCTACGGCGTTCATCAAGGACTGAAGCCATCACGGGGCAAGCCCGCTCGCACAAAGCCCCCTCGCACTGCCTGTGGGTGGGCTGAGTGGGAGCGGCGGTGCGCCGATGCGACTTGCCCCGCGATAGATCAGGATCTTTCCAGCGCGCTCACCAGGTCATGGAACGCTTCGCGGTTGGAGTCGTTCAAGCCCATGAGGATCTTGTGCGCCTCCAGCACCTTGGAGCGCACCACGCTCTCGTCCTGGTCCTGGGAAGGCAGGTCGGTCAGGCACTCCGGGCACGGCACCGGGCGGTCGACGATGTTGAACACCTGGTCGAAGCCCATGGACTGCAGCAGCCGGGAAATGTCCGGGTTGGTGGTGACCACGGTCGGCAGCAGGCCGACCTTCTGCCGGGACAGGATCGACAGCTTGGCCAGCAGGCCCAGGGTGGTGCTGTCGATGCTTTCGGTTTCGGTCAGGTCGATGACGATGGCCGAGAAGTTCAGCGCGGTGAAGATCTTCTCGATCGTCGCATCCAGTGCCGAACACAGGGTCAGGCGCACTTCACCGACAAATTTCAGAACGAAGGTCCCGCTTTGTTCGGCAAACTGGATTCTACCAGTACTCATTCAAGGTTCCTGCTCAACACCAATAGGGCGATATCATCCGGCATCTCCCCAAGCGTAGCCAATTCGAATCGTTGGCGCAGCCCGTCCAGGCTACCACCCGCCGCCTTGACGATCTCCGGCAAGGCCGCTTCCTTATCTTTGAGTGTGTCCCCGGGCAAAAGGTCCAGAATGCCGTCGGACATCAGGGTGAGGCTGAACTGCGCTGGCAGCTCCAGCACCAGGTCCTGGTAGCTGGCCTCGTCGAACAACCCCACCGGCAGGCCGCGGCCTTCCAGGTAACGGGCTTGCCCGGGGGTATACAGCACCGGCAGCGGCAAGTGGCCGCCGACGCTGTAGGTGAGCAGGCCGGTGTCCTCGTCGATGACCCCACCGACCATGGTCACATGCTTGCCCAGCTTGCAGTTGATCAAGCCACGGTTGATGTGGCTGAGTACCTGCGAAGGCTTGAACTCGCGCATCTTGCCGCCACGCTTGAATTCGAACAGCAAGCGCGTGGTCATGAACTTCAGCAGCACCGTGACGAACGCCGACGAGGCACCGTGGCCGGATACGTCCGCCAGGTAGAAGGCAATGCGCCGGTCGTCCACGCGGAAGTAGTCGGCGAAGTCGCCCGACAGGTACAGCGACGGGATGATCTGGTGCTCGAAGGCGAAATCGCCGGCCACCCATGGGTTTTCCGGCAGCATGTTCATCTGCACCTGGCGGCCGGCAGTCTGGTCCTCCTGCAGCAGGTGCAGGCTGGCCTCCAATTCGCGGTTGGCGGCTTCGAGCTTCTCCCGGTAGCGCTGGTTCTCAAGCACCAGGCGCGAGCGGTCGAGCGCGCGGCGCACCGAGTGCTCGAGCACGGCCAGGTCTTCGAGGGGCTTGATCAGGTAGTCCGCCGCGCCCAGGCGCAAGGCTTCGACCGCGTCGCTCATTACGCCGGCACCGGACACCACGATCACCGGCAACTGCGGCGCGCGCTCGCTGATCCGGCGGATCAGTTCGAGGCCGCCCATCTGCGGCATGCGCAGATCGCAGATCACGAGGTCGGGCTGGTGTGCTTCGAAGACCTGGAGGCCCTGCTGGCCGTTGCCGGCCTGGAGGACGCTGAAGCCGCTGTCTTCCAGATAGGCGGCGAGGCTGGCACGGACCACCTCGTCGTCATCGATGATCAGCAGCGTTGCACTGGGTTTCTGCATGTGGGCGAACGGCGCCAGATTTGGGTTGGCGTAGCGGCTGTGGAGGACCGACAGACAGCTACTGGAATGCTCTCTAGCCACTCTCTATCTGAGTTGTAGGACAAGAAGACTGGTCCGGCAAATAGTGAGGTGCCCTGTAAGGCGCTGACGGTACTCCCATCCGCCTGGCGTTTCAAGCATGGGCAGGTAGACTTCCCTGCACTTTACAGGGCAAATCACCCGGCGTTATAAGAATGTGGAGCAACGCAACCTGACGAAAGGATGCAAGCATGTCCCAGCCACCCGTGGATTACAGCGAAAAACGTGATTTCATTCGCATGCGTATTGAAGCCGAGGTCCAGCTGCTGCAGGCCGACCAGGTGATCAGCGCTGTGTGCATCGACCTCTCAAGCACAGGCATGCAGGTGCAGGCGCCGCAGCGGTTCCAGGTGGGTGACCACCTGGAGGTACGCATCGACTCGGACCACACGGCCCTCGCCGGGCTGCATGCCAGCACCGAAGTGGTGTGGATCGCCGACCAGCCAGGCGGTGCGCAGCGCTTCGGCTTGCGCATCCTGGCGATGCATTGAACCGTTACATATTCGCGTAATGCAAAAGGGGCCGCCCTGCGACCCATCGCCGGCAAGCCGGCCCTCACAGAGTTATGCGATCCCCTGTGGGAGCCGGCTTGCCGGCGATGGGCTGCAAAGCAGCCCCATTACCTGACCGAAGCGGTCAGAAGTCGTCTTCGACCTGGCCGTCCTTGACCTTGAACTCGCGGTTCTGCAAGTAGGCATTGCGCAGGAAGATGTACTTGTCGCCTTGGATCAGCTTCTCCGCCGACAGCAGGCTGGCGCGGGTATCGATCACGTCCAGGGCGAAGATCGAATTGCGCGTCGGCACATGGTCGATATAGCGATAGGGTTCGGTGTAGGTGTCCGGGTACTTGGCCAGGCCGTCGCGCACGGTGCTTGGGCCAAGGAACGGGATGACCACATATGGCCCGCTGGGCACGCCCCAGTAGCCAAGGGTCTGGCCGAAGTCTTCATCGTTGCGCTGCAGGCCCATCTTGGTGCCGACGTCAAAGAAGCCACCCAGGCCGAAAGTGGTGTTGACGATCAGGCGCGCCGTATCGATGCCCGCCGCCCGAGGCTTGAGCTGCAACACGTTGTTGGCCAGGTTGGTGACGTCGCCCAGGTTGCGGAAGACATTGTGGATGCCATCCTCAAGGAACTGCGGGGTGATGAACTGATAACCCTGGGCCAACGGCTTGAGGGCATAGGTATCGAGAACGTCGTTGAACTTGAAGATCGGTCGGTTGACCGACTCCCACGGATCTTCCTCGGTGGCCGCCTGGGTTGCTGCCACGGGCGCCAGCAGCAAGCTGGCGCAGACACAGGCCTGGGTGACTCGCTCGATCACTCCGGCACCGAACCTACGCATAGATGTTTCTCCATCGGATTTCACGGCGGCAGCGGCGATTGGCACGCTGCTCGATAGGGCGCAAGTATACTGGCTTGCTTGCTGAACGATAGTTTTACATAACTCTGTCAAGATTTTGTGAACAACTGTTGCGTCATCCCCCGGTAACAAATGCCGGATAGCCTGCGGGCTATTTAGGGACGTTGCCATGCAAGAAGCACCCGCCTTCACCGCGGTACTGTTCGGACTGCGCGGCTGCCTGGTCCAGGCGCCCGACGGCAGCCCTCTGCCCGCCCCGGGCGCCCTTGACTCCCTTCACCGCCTGCGCGCCCAGCAAGTGCCCTGCATCTGGCTCGACGAAGTCAGTACCGCACAAGGCAAACGCCTGAGCGGCGTGCTGCCCGACTGGCTGCCGGGGCACTGCGCCAATGGCAGCAGATGGCCGACCCCCAACGCCTGCTGGCAAGCGCTGATGAGCCTGCAAAGCCAGCGCCTGGACGGCTGCGTGCTGGTCAGTGGCGTGCCACTGCTGTTGCAGTCGGGGCTCAACGCCGGTCTGTGGACGGTGGGGCTGGCGGCCTGCGACCAAGGCTCGGCGCAATGGCAGGCGCTGAGCCGCCAGGAACAGGAGCTGGCCCGCGGCAAAGCCACCCTGGCGCTGTTTGGCCTGGGCGTGCACTCGGTGATCGACCACCTCGAATCCCTCGATGCCTGCCTCGCGGACATCGCCCAGCGCCGGCACAAAGGCGAGAAACCCTGATACATCCCCGTTGATACGGGTCATGCAAAGCGTCGGCAGGTGGATTACGCTAGAGGTCAGGCCCGAACCTTTGCCGCTTCGCTGAGGTCCATGCCTTGCCAAGTCATTGATGGAGTAAGAACAATGCCTGCCCGCGAACTGCAAGAGCGCCTGAATAGCCTGCGCGAGCAACTGGATCGCAATGTGCCGCTTTCGGAAGAGGAACTGGCCAGCCTGCATGAAGAAGCCAGGCAGATCGAGGCCCAGCTGAAGCTTGAGGAAGCCACCCCGGACAACAACCTAGTCGACGGCATGAACCTTGCCATCGAACGCTTTGAGGCCGAACATCCCGACCTCACCGCCACCCTGCGCAGCATTGCCAACTCGCTGCACAGCATGGGGATCTGAACCCAACGGGGCTGCGTTGCAGCCCCGTTACATTACTGCCGCACCAACCGCAGGTTCTGCGGGTTGATCGCCCCGGTGCTGCGGTACGGGTTGATATCCAGCCCACCCCGGCGCACATACCGTGCATACACCGTCAGGTGCTCAGGCTCGAGCAGGTTCTTCAGGTCCAGGTAGATCCGCTCCACGCACTGTTCGTGGAAGTCGGCGTGCTGGCGGAAGCTGATCAGGTAGGTCAGCAGGCTGGCATGGTCCAGCGCCCGCCCCTTGTATTCCACCACCACGCTGCCCCAGTCCGGCTGGCCGGTGACCGGGCAATTGGATTTGAGCAGATGGCTGTGCACGGTCTCTTCCACCACGCGATCCGCCGCACAGCGCAGCAATTCGGGCTGCGGTTGCTCGTAGTTGCTGATGCTCACATCCAGCGCATCGATGCACTGACCCGGCAAGGCAGTCACGCCTTGGCCTTCGACTTCGGCCAGGGTGCTGACCTTGACCGCCACCGGCTTGCCCGCGGCGCCAGACAGGTCTTTCACCAGGCAGGCCTGCAACTCGGCCACCGAGGCGAACACGGTCTGGTTCAGCGAGTTGAGGTACAGCTTGAAGGACTTGGACTCGATGATATTCGGCGAGTCGCAAGGAATGGCGAACTCGCCGATGGCCACCACCGGCTTGCCCGAGGGTAGCAACCAGGACAGCTCGAAGCAGTTCCAGAAATCCACGCCCTGCCACGGCAGCGTGTCGCCACTGACACCCAGCTCGGCCCACTTGGCCAGGCGCGGGATGGGGAACAGCAGCGAGGGGGTGTAGGTGGCGACGTATTCGCTGGACTTGCCCAGCGGGGAGTGTTCGGCGGCGGGATGCATGGAAACTGACCTGAAGGTTCGAAATTGCCCCTAGTCTACCGGTTTTGCACCCCGCCTTGGAGCCGATGTCACTCGATGGTCAACGGCCCGACCATGCCGGCCTGGTAATGGCCCGGCACGTTGCAGGCGAACTCGATGGGCGCCGATTTGCGGAAGGTCCAGGTCAGCTCCGCGCGCTGGCCAGGCTGCACCAGCACGGTGTTGCCGGTGTCGTGGCCATGGCCGCCGCCCATCATCTGGCTGTGGTCCATCTGCCCATGGTCCATGCCTTCGTGATTCATGCCGGCGGTAAAGATCTTGCCTTGCATGGCGACCATTTCCTTTTGATGCTCGGCGTGCATGGCCTTGTCGCCCAGGTTGAACTCGTGGGGCAGCTTACCTTCGTTGACCAGCACGAAACGTACGGTTTCACCGGCCTTGACCTTAATGCTCTTGGGTTCGAAGGCGATGTCCTTGAGTACCACCTCGACAGTGCGGGTGGCCTTGGCTGCCGGCGCCGGCTCGCCGAAGGCGAAGGGTTTGGCTTCGCCAGCGAAGGTGGGCAGGCTGGTCAGGGCAAGCGCGGCGGTGAGGAACAGGTGTTTCATGGGTGACTCCAGATCAATGCAGCGAAGATGGCGCCATTGTCGAAAAGGCTGGCTGGCAGCTGGCTGACGGGAAGATTACAACTTTGTCAGCTTGGGCAGGCCGCCAGATCGTCACGTATCATTTCGGCATCACGTTGGCCCGAACCGTTGGTAAACACATGAAACTGCTGATCGTCGAAGACCAGGCCAAGACCGGCCAGTACCTGAGCCAGGGCTTGAGCGAGGCCGGCTTCGCCACCGAACTGGCCAGCGACGGCGACACCGGCCAGCACCTGGCCCTGAGCGGCGACCACGACCTGCTGATCCTCGACGTGATGCTGCCGGGGCGCAACGGCTGGCAGATCCTCCAGGCGGTGCGCCAGGCCGGGCTGGACACCCCGGTGCTGTTCCTCACCGCCCGCGACGCCGTCGAGGACCGCGTGCACGGCCTGGAGCTGGGCGCCGACGACTACCTGGTCAAACCCTTTGCCTTCTCCGAACTGCTGGCCCGCGTGCGCAGCCTGCTGCGCCGTGGCGCCAGTGCCAGCCAGGATACCTGCCTGGCACTGGCCGACCTGCGCCTGGATCTGATCCGCCGCCGCGCCGAGCGCGCCGGCCAGCGCATCGACCTGACCGCCAAGGAGTTCGCCCTGCTCGAACTACTGCTGCGCCGCCAGGGCGAAGTGCTGCCCAAGTCGCTGATCGCCTCGCAGGTGTGGGACATGAATTTCGATAGCGATACCAACGTCATCGAGGTGGCCATCCGCCGCCTGCGCCTGAAGATCGACGACAGCCATGCAACCAAGCTGATCCATACCGTGCGTGGTATGGGCTACGTGCTCGAAGAGCGCCACGACTGATGCGCCGCCTGTCCCTGGGCAGCCGCCTCGCGCTGCTGTTCGCCGCCTGCACCGCTGCCGTGTCGCTGGGCGCCGGCCTGCTGTTCAGCCGTGCCAGCGAGCAGCATTTCGTCGAGCTCGACCAGCAATTGCTCAACGGCCGACTTTCGCTCATGAGCAGCCTGCTCGCCGGCGTCGCTACCCAGGAGCAACTGGCCATGCGCCTGCCGGCGCTGCTCAACGAGCTGAGTCACCAGTCCGACCTGGCCTTGCGTGTACGCGGCGCCGACGGTGCGACCTGGTTCGCCAGCCGCGGCGAACTACCGCAAGCCCCCGCCCCAACAGGCCTGGCCACACTGCACAGCAACGGGGTCGATTACCGTAGCCTCAGCGCGCCACTGATCGACGGCCAGCGTGCTTCGCCACAACTGTCCCTGTTCCTCGACATCACCCACCACCAGCACTTCCTGCAAGGCATGCAGCGCTTGATCTGGCTCACCGTCGGCCTGTCGGCGCTGGCCACCGCGCTGCTCGGCGCCTGGGCCGTACGCCGTGGCCTGAAACCGCTGCGGCAGATGGGCAAGGTGGCCGCCAGTGTCACCGCCGGCTCGCTGACCACGCGCTTGCCGGCCGCCGAGATGCCCGAGGAACTGGCCGAGCTGGCCGGCACCGTCAACGCCATGCTGCAGCGCCTGGACGATGCCTTCCAGCGCCTGTCGGCGTTCTCCGCCGATATCGCCCACGAGCTGCGCACGCCGCTGTCCAACCTGCTGACCCACACCCAGGTCACCCTCACCCGCCCGCGCAGCCTTGAGGAGTATCGCGAGGCCCTGCACGGCAACCTCGAGGAGCTGCAATGGATGGCCCAGCTGGTCAACGACATGCTCTACCTGGCCAAGGCCGACCACGGCCTGCTGATGCCCAGCCGCCAGGCGCTGGACCTGGCGACGGAGGTCGATGCGCTGCTGGAGTACTACGCGCCGCTGGCCGAGGACGCCCAGGTGCGCTTGCTGCGTGAGGGCCAGGCCCACACCGAAGGCGACCGGCACATGTTGCGCCGGGCGCTGTCCAACTTGCTGGACAACGCCCTGCGCTTCACCCCTGCTGATGGTGAGATCCGGGTAAGCCTGGAGCCCGGGCTGCGCATCGTGGTGGCCAACACCGGGCCAGCGATTGCGCCGCAACTGCTTGAGCGATTGTTCGACCGCTTCTACCGGGCGGATCCGGCGCGCCAGGAAGGCAGCAGCGAGCATGCGGGGTTGGGGCTGGCGATCACCCGCTCGATCGTGCAGGCACACGGTGGGAAAATTCGGGCGGAGTGTGAAGATGGCTGGACGCGGTTCGTGATCGAGTTGCCCGCGTAGGGGCGCAAAGCGCCCCACCGGTGTTGCAATGTCTTACTCGTAACGCAACGCCATAGCCGGCTCGATCTGCGAGGCGCGGTAGGCCGGGTAGATCGTCGCCAGGAAGCTCATCACCAACCCCGCCACGCAGATAATCGCAACATCGCCCCATTGCAACTCCGACGGCAGGCTGCTGATGAAGTAGATGTCGGAGGTGAAGATATGCTGGCCGCTGACTCGCTCGAGCCAACCGACCACCGCGCTGACGTTCAGCGCCAGGATCACCCCCAGCACACCGCCAAGCAAGGTACCGACGATACCGATCAAGCTGCCCTGGACCATGAAAGTGCCCATGATCTGCGCCGGCGTGGCGCCAATGGTACGCAGGATGGCGATGTCCGCGCCCTTGTCGTTCACCACCATCACCAGGGTGGCGATGATGTTGAACGCGGCCACGGCGATGATCATCATCAGCAGCAGGCCGATCATGGTCTTTTCCATCTTCATCGCGCTGAACAGGCTGCCCTGGGTGTGCGACCAGTCATCGGCGTGGTAGCCCTCGCCCAGGCTCGCGGCGATGGACTTGGACACCTGCGGCGCGGCATACAGGTCATGCAGCTTCAGGCGCACGCCCTGCACCTGGCCCGGTGCCCAGCGCTGCATTTCGCCGGCATCGGCGACGTGGATGTAGGCCTGGGAGCCATCCAGCTCGGCACCTACCTTGAAGATGCCGACCACGGTCAGACGCTGCATGCGCGGGGTGATGCCGCCCGGCTCCTTGCTGATCTCCGGGACGATCAGGGTCAGCTTGTCACCGGTATTCAGGCGAAAACGCCGAGCGGTCAATTCACCGATGACCACGCCATACTCGCCCGGCACCAGGTCCTGCAGGCTGCCCTGGACGATGTGCTGGGTGACGATGGAGACCTTGCCCTCCTCGGCCGGCTCGATGCCGGCGACCTGAATCGGCTGCATCGCCCCCTTGTACGAGAGCATGCCCTCCATTTCGGTGATGGGCGCGGCGGCCATCACCGCCGGGTTGCCTTCGGCGGCGGCGGCGACCTTGCGCCAGTCATCCAGCGGTTGCGTCCCGAGGATGGCAGCATGAGGCACCAGGCCAAGCACACGCGAACTCATCTCGCGCTGGAAGCCGTTCATTACCGACAACACCGTGATCATGGCCAGCACGCCGAGCGACAGGCCGATCATCGAGGTCATCGAGATGAACGAGATGAAGTGGTTACGGCGCTTGGCACGGGTGTAGCGAGCACCGATGAACAAGGGCAAGGGTCTGAACATGAACGGGAACACCCAAGTAGAAAATGAACCGGGGCCACCTCACGGGGCCCCGCGCAAGCGACTCAGATCGCCACCAGGTGCCCGTCTTCCAGGCTCAGCACGCGGTCCATCTGGCGCGCCAGGTTGAGGTCGTGGGTCACCACCAGGAAGGCGGTCTGCGAGTGGGTCGACAGCTCGCGCATGAGTTCCTGGATGCCCTGGGCGGTGTGGTGATCGAGGTTGCCGGTGGGCTCGTCGAGCATCACCAGGCCCGGACGGTTGACCAGGGCGCGGGCAATCGCCACGCGCTGGCGCTCGCCGCCGGACAGCTCCGCCGGCTTGTGGTTAAGGCGGTGGCCCAGGCCGACGCGCTTGAGCAGCGCCTCGGCGCGCTCGCGAGCCTCGCTGATCGGGGTCTTGCCGATCAGCAGCGGCATGCAGGCGTTCTCCAGGGCGGTAAACTCTGCCAGCAGGTGGTGGAACTGGTAGACGAAGCCCAACGCGCGGTTGCGCAGCAGGCCACGCGCCCGTTCGCCCAGCGCCGACAGCTCTTCGCCGGCCAGCCAGACGCTGCCCTGCGTCGGCGTGTCGAGACCGCCCAACAGGTTGAGCAGCGTACTCTTGCCCGAGCCGGAGCTGCCGACGATGGCCACCCGCTCGCCCGGGTGCATTTCGAGGTTCAACCCCGATAACACCTGCACCGACTCCGGGCCTTCCTCGTAGCTCTTGCCCAAGTTGCGGCAGCTCAACACGGCTTTATCACTCATGCGCGACTCACTCATAACGTAGCGCCTCTGCAGGCTGGGTGCGCGAGGCGCGCCAGGCCGGGTACAGGGTGGCGAAGAAACTCAAAACCAGCGCCGCACCGCAGACCATGTACACGTCCTGGGCCTGGATCTGCGACGGCAGGTAATCGATGAAGTACACGTCGGCATTGAGGAACTTGTGCCCGATCAGGGCTTCGATGCCGGCGATGGCGGCGCTCACGTTGAGCGCGCCGAGGATGCCCAGTACCGCGCCGATCAGCGTTCCGACCACGCCGATCACCGTCCCCTGGACCATGAAGATGGCCATGATCTGCCTGGGCGTGGCGCCCAGGGTGCGCAGGATGGCGATGTCGCCACGCTTGTCGTTGACCACCATCACCAGGGTGGAAATGATGTTGAACGCCGCCACCGCGACGATCAGCAACAACAGCAGGCCGATCATGGATTTCTCCATGCGGATCGCCTGGTACAGGTTGCCGTGGGTGCGGGTCCAGTCCCGCGGGTAGTACTCCTGCTCGCCCAGCTGCTGGGCGATGGCCCAGGTGGCGCGCGGCGCCTGGAACAGGTCGTCGAACTTCAGGCGCACGCCCTGGACCTGGTCGGCCTTCCAGCGATGCAGGCGCGACAGGTCGGCGATGTTGGTCAGGCCCAGGTAGCCATCGATCTCGCCGGCGCCGACATGGAAGGTGCCGACCACGGTGAAGCGCTTCATGCGCGGGAACATGCCCGCCGGGGTCACGCTCACCTCGGGGGCGACGAAGGTCAGCTTGTCGCCGATGCCCACGCCCAGCTTCTGCGCGGCCTTGTCGCCGATCATGATGCCCCACTCGCCCGGCGCCAGTTTGTCGAGACCGCCATCGAGGACGAACTTGTCGATGATCGACACCTCGCGCTCGCGGGCCGGGTCGATGCCATTGAGCAGCACCTTCTGCACCTTGCCCTCATGGGTCAGCAGGCCCTGCATCTGGGTGAAGGGCGCAACCGCCAGCACCTGCGGATTCTGCTTTACTTTAGAGGCGAGGGCCTGCCAGTCGTCGATCGGCTGGCCGGTCTCCAGCGTGGCGTGAGGAATCATCCCCAGCACGCGGGTACGCATCTCGTGGTCGAACCCGTTCATCACCGACAGCACCACGATCATCACCACCACGCCCAGGGCGAGGCCGATCATCGAGGTGAGCGAAATGAACGAGACGAAGTGATTGCGGCGCTTGGCACGGGTGTAGCGCGTACCAATGAATACGAATAGAGGTCTGAACATGTCGGGGCTTGTTCGGATGAAAGGGAACGTCCTTGTGGCGAGGCGCCTACGGCGGCTTTACACTCGGACCACCGCCGTAACCTTGGGTTCGCCATGACGACATTAGACGAAGAAGATCGCCGCGAATACTACCGCATCGAAGATCGGATCGCACTTCAAATCAGCCCCCTCAGCGCGGCCGAAGCCCTTGAGACAGAACTGTTGCAGGATGATTCGGAGCTGTTCAACCTGCTCAGCGAACTGCACCTGTCGGACTTCGAGTCGCAACACCTGCTGCGCCAGCTGAGCGAGAAGGACCGCACCCTGGCCGCCTTCCTGCGCGCCCAGAACAAACGCCTGGACCTGCTCAGCGCCGTGGTCGCGCAAACCCTGATCGGCGAAATCGGCCAGCCGATGCCAGTGATCATTTCCGAAGGCGGCATCGAGTTCACCCAGGCCCGGAAGATCGCGCCCGGCACTCGGGTCAAAGTGAAGATGGTACTGATGCCCCGTGCCCATGGCCTGCTGCTGCGCGGCCGGGTCACCCATTGCGACCCGCGCCCAGACGGCGACTTCGAGGTCGGCACCGAATTCATCGACATGACCGACGCCCAGCGCCAGCTCCTGGCCCGCTACATCCTGCAGCGCCAGCAGCAGCAACGGCGCCAGGCGCTGGAACAGAACCAGCCGGATGCATAAGCCCTTTTTCCCTGATTTGAAGGAACGAACGTGACCCTGATCTATGGCCACCGCGGCGCCAAGGGCGAAGCGCCCGAGAATACCCTGCAGAGTTTCCGCCAGTGCCTGTCCCATGGCGTGGACCGCTGCGAACTCGACCTGCACCTGTCGGCGGACAACGAGCTGATGGTGATCCACGACCCCACTCTCAAGCGCACCACCGGCCGGCGCGGCAAGGTGGTCGAGCACACCGCCGCCGAGCTGGTGACCTACGACGCTCGCAAGGGCGGGCCGGGCCATGTGCAGCCCTGCCCCATCCCACGGCTCGAGGAGCTGTTCGCCAAGTGCCCGTTCGAGCATTGGCAACTGGAGGTCAAGAGCGCCTCGCGTACCCGCGCCGCCAGCACGGTGCTGGCGATCCGTGAGCTGGCCCTGCAGCACGGCCTGCTGGACAAGGTGACCATCACCTCGAGCTCACGGGAAGTGCTGGGTGCCGCCCAGGAGCTGGTGCCGGACGTGAAGCGCGGGCTGGTCGCCGAGTATGCCTGGCTCGACCCGTTGAAAGTCGCGCAGAACTACGGCTGTGAGATGCTGGCATTGAACTGGACGCTGTGCACCCCCGAGCGCCTGATCAAGGCGCAGCGCCAGGGTTTGCACGTGTCGGTATGGACGGTCAACGAACCGGCACTGATGCGCCGGCTCGCTGACTTTGGCGTGGACAGCCTGATTACAGACTTTCCCGGTTTGGCCAGGACCACCCTCGGGTAGGGCTGAAATCGGTCTCCCCGACCGGCTCAGGCCACCGGTCGGAGCCGCTCAAAAAAGCCGGTTCAGACCATCATAGGCGGCTACCCGATAGGCCTCGGCCATGGTCGGGTAGTTGAAGGTGGTGTTGACGAAGTACTTCAGGTTGTTCTGTTCGCCCGGCTGGTTCATCACCGCCTGGCCGATGTGGACGATCTCCGAGGCCTGGTAGCCGAAGCAGTGCACACCCAGGACCTCCAGGGTCTCGCGGTGGAACAGGATCTTCAGCATGCCTTGCGGCTCGCCGGCGATCTGCGCGCGGGCCATGCTCTTGAAGAAGGCCTTGCCCACTTCGTAGGGCACCTTGGCCTGGGTCAGTTCCTGCTCGTTCTTGCCGATCGAGCTGATCTCCGGAATGGTGTAGATGCCGGTCGGCACGTCGTTGACGAAGCGCCAGCTGCCGTTGTCGACGATGCTGCCGGCCGCCGAGCGGCCCTGGTCGTGGGCGGCGCTGGCCAGGCTCGGCCAGCCGATCACATCACCGGCACCGTAGATATTCGGCACGCTGGTGCGGTAGGTCTCGTCGACCTCGATCTGGCCACGGCTGTTGACCTTGATACCGATGTTCTCCAGGCCCAGCTTGTCGGTGTTGCCGGTACGCCCGTTGCACCACAGCAAGGCGTCGGCCTTGATCTTCTTGCCCGACTTCAGGTGCAGGATCACCCCGTTGTCCAGGCCTTCGACACGGTCGTACTCCTCGTTGTGGCGCACGGTGATGTTGTTGTTGCTGAAGTGGTAGCTCAGCGCCTGGGAAATCTCCGAATCCAGGAAGCTCAGCAACTGGCCGCGGTTGTCGACCAGTTCCACCAGCACACCCAGGCCGCTGAAGATCGAGGCGTATTCACAACCGATCACCCCGGCGCCGTAGACGATCAGCTTGCGCGGGGTATGGCTGAGGCTGAGGATGGTGTCGCTGTCATAGACGCGCGGGTGGTGGAAGTCGATGTCGGCCGGACGGTACGGGCGCGAGCCGGTGGCGATGATGATGTGCTTGGCGTTGAGCTTCTCGACCACGCCGTTGGGGCACACCACTTCGACGGTCTGCTCGTCGGCGAAGCTGCCGGTGCCGACGAACACATCGACGCGGTTGCGCGCGTAGTAGCCGGTGCGCGAGGCGACCTGCTTGCTGATGACCTTCTCGGCACTCTTGAGCACGTCGGGGAAGGAGAACCAGCGCGGCTCGCCGATGGCGCGGAACATCGGGTTGGTGTTGAACTGCATGATCTGCCGCACGGAGTGACGCAGCGCCTTGGACGGGATGGTGCCCAGGTGGGTGCAGTTGCCACCGACCTGGCGACGGCTGTCGACCATGGCCACCTTGCGCCCTGCTTTGGCGGCGTTCATTGCCGCGCCCTCACCGGCCGGGCCGGAACCCAGCACCACTACGTCGTAGTTGTAGACAGCCATGCGTACTCCTTCAGAACTGGCCCGCCGGCCGGATGGCCGCGGGGCGCGATCATGTCGCCGGGGCGCCATGAGAAAATTCGGGTGCAGTCTAATCAAGCGTGAACGCCGCGCACATTAACCCTTGGTCGCGTCGTAGGCCATTATTGCCTGCACTACATGTCGTTTCACCGTTTCCCTGGCCTGGATCATCCGTGGCTTGCCTTTCACTCGCCTTTCACCCGCCGCTCGAAGGCCGGCGTGGAACGGGAGACGAAACCACCCTCGACCCGGGTCACCAGCACCGCGGCGATACCGTGGGCGATGGCGAAATCCCAGCCTTGCTGCGGCCCGAGGATCAACAGCAGGGTCGAGTAGCCGTCGGCCAGCAGCGCCGAGGCGTCCAGCACCGTCACCGCCGCCAGGTCGTGGGCGACCGGGCGCCCGAGGCGGGCATCGAAGGTGTGCGAATAGCGCCGGCCATTGTCCTCGAAATAGTGCCGATAGTCACCCGAGGTCGATACGGCCAGGTCCTGCACGTCGATGACCTGGCGGGCGATCTGGCGATCCTCGCGCGGCAGCTCCAGCGCCACCCGCCAGGCACTGCCGTCGGGCTTGCGGCCCACGGCCTTGAGTTCACCGGTGGCCTCGGCGAGGAAGTTGTCGATGCCCATGGCGCGCAGGCGCTGGGCGATCAGGTCAACGGCGTGGCCGGCGGCGATGCTGTTGAAATCCAGCTCGATGGCGGCGTCTTTGCACAGGGCCTCGCCCTCGAGGCGCAGGTGGCGGTAACCCACGCGCAGGCGCGCCCTGGCCAGCGCCTGCGGCTCCGGCACCTGCATTTCGCGAGCCTGCGGGCCGAAGCCCCAGAGGTCGAGTAGCGGCTCGACGGTAAGGTCGAAGGCGCCCTGACTCTGTTCGGCCAGGTGCTGGCCGAAAGTAACCAGCTCCAGCATGTCGGCATCGATGGGCAGGCACTGGTTGGCCGGCAACTGGTTGAAACGGCTGACGATGGAGTCGCCGCGGTAGGTGGAGTAATGCGCGTCGATCGCCTGCAGGATGCTTTCAACCGCTGCCTGCACTTGCTCCGGCGCCGGGCCGCCGGGCTGGCGCACGTACTGGATGCTGTAGCTGCTGCCCATGGTCGGGCCGCCAAAGCGCTCGAGGGTCGGGGTTGGTTTGCAGGCGGACATCAGGATGAGGATGCAGATTAAAAGCGCACGCAACTTTAGATCTCAAGTGTCAGGACTGCCCCACGCTGAGGCCAGGCGAAAAAAAACGGGAACCCGAAGGTTCCCGTTTTCTCAACGCATTACAAGCGGATCAGCGTGGAAACGCTGGCGGGTTCACACCGGCCATGTCTTCCATCACGCGCACCACCTGGCAGCTGTAACCGAATTCGTTGTCGTACCAGACGTACAGGACAACACGGTTGTCGTTGCAGATGGTCGCCTCGGCGTCGACCACACCGGCGTGGCGCGAACCGACGAAGTCGGTCGATACCACTTCCTGGGAGCTGACGTAGTCGATCTGCTTGTGCAGCTCGGAGTGCATGGCGGTCTGGCGCAGGTACTCGTTCAGCTCTTCGCGGTTGGTGGCTTTCTCAAGGTTCAGGTTGAGAATGGCCATCGACACGTTCGGCGTCGGAACACGGATCGCGTTACCGGTCAGCTTGCCCTTGAGCACTGGCAGCGCCTTGGCGGCGGCAGTGGCGGCACCGGTCTCGGTGATGACCATGTTCAGCGGCGCGGCGCGGCCACGGCGGCTGCCCTTGTGGAAGTTGTCGATCAGGTTCTGGTCGTTGGTGAACGAGTGAACGGTTTCGACGTGGCCGTTGACGATGCCGTACTGGTCGTTGATGGCCTTGAGCACCGGCACGATGGCGTTGGTGGTGCAGGACGCCGCCGAGATGATCTTGTCGTCGGCGCTGATGTCGCCGTGGTTGATGCCGTGCACGATGTTCTTCAGCGCGCCCTTGCCAGGTGCGGTGAGGATCACGCGGGCGGCGCCCGGGCAGGCCAGGTGCTGGCCGAGGCCGTCGGCGTCACGCCATACGCCGGTGTTGTCGACGATCAGCGCATCGTGGATGCCATACTGGGTGTAGTCGACTTCGCTCGGGCTCTTGGCGTAGATCACCTGGATCAGGTTGCCGTTGGCGGTGATGGTGTTGTTGGCTTCATCGATGACGATGGTGCCGTCGAACGGACCGTGCACCGAGTCGCGGCGCAGCAGGCTGGCGCGCTTGACCAGGTCGTTCTCGGCGCCCTTGCGCACGACGATGGCGCGCAGGCGCAGGCCGTCGCCGCCACCGGTCTTCTCGATCAGGATGCGCGCCAGCAGGCGGCCGATGCGGCCGAAGCCGTACAGGACGACGTCGGTGCCCTTGCGTGCGGAAGCGTTCTGCTGACCCACGACGTCGGCCAGCTCGTCACGGACGAACTGCTCGGCGCTGCGGCCATTGCCTTCGGCCTTGAACTTGTTGGCCAGCTTGCCCAGGTCCACCGAGGCGGCGCCCAGCTTCAGCTCGCTCATGGCCTTGAGCAGGGGGAATGTCTCGTGGACGGACAGCTCGGTCTCGTCGGTCTGACGGTGACGGGCAAAGCGGTGGGCTTTGAGGATCGAGATAACCGAACGGTTGATCAGGCTGCGGCCATAGATCGAGCTCACCACGTTGTTGTTGCGGTAGAGCTGACCGATAAGCGGGATCATCGCTTCAGCCAGGGCTTCACGATCGATCCACTCACCAAGACACTGGTCGGGCTTCTGAGTCACGGTAACCTTCCACATGTAGGGGAACAAAAAAGGGGCTACATTATGACGCCCCGCGGCGTATCGGGCAATGAGCGCCTGTCGCCGGCGCCAACCCCCGTCGCCAAGCCCTTTCGAACCTGACAGCGCGCCTCGTCACCGGTACAATCGACCTCTTTGCCGCAACGCTTGGAGTCCGATCTCCCGTGTCAGTTCTGCGCCTACCGCAAATGTCGGCCACGGCCGGCAAACAAACCTGGGGCAACCTGCCCGGCGCGGCCTTGAGCCTGGCCGTCGCCGAGGCTGCCAGTACCGCCGGTCGCTTCACCTTGCTGCTGACCGCCGACAGCCAGGCGGCCGACCGCCTGGAGCAGGAACTGCGCTTTTTCGCGCCGGAACTGCCGGTGCTGCCCTTCCCCGATTGGGAAACCCTGCCCTACGACCTGTTCTCGCCGCACCAGGACATCATCTCCCAGCGCATCGCCAGCCTCTATCGGTTGCCGGAGCTGAGCCATGGCATTCTCGTCGTGCCGATCACCACCGCCCTGCACCGCCTGGCCCCCACGCGCTTCCTGCTGGGCAGCAGCCTGGTGCTGGACGTGGGCCAGAAGATCGACGTCGAGCAGATGCGCGCGCGCCTGGAAGCCAGCGGCTACCGCTGCGTCGACACGGTCTACGAGCACGGCGAGTTCGCCGTGCGCGGCGCGCTGATCGACCTGTTCCCGATGGGCAGCAAGCAGCCGTACCGCATCGACCTGTTCGACGACGAGATCGAGACCCTGCGCACCTTCGACCCTGAGAGCCAGCGCTCGATCGACAAGGTCGACTCGATCCGCCTGCTGCCGGCGCGCGAGTTCCCCATGCAGAAGGACGAGGTGACGCGCTTCAAGGCGCGCTTCCGCGAACGCTTCGACGTCGACTTCCGCCGTAGCGCGATCTTCCAGGACCTCACCAGCGGCATCATCCCCGCCGGCATCGAGTACTACCTGCCGCTGTTCTTCGAAGAAACCGCCACCCTGTTCGATTACCTGCCGGCCGACACCCAGGTGTTCTCGCTACCGGGCGTGGAACAGGCCGCCGAACACTTCTGGAACGATGTGCGCGGGCGCTATGAAGAGCGCCGCGGCGACATGACCCGGCCACTACTGCCCCCTGCGGAACTGTTCCTGCCGGTGGAGGATTGCTTCGCCCGCCTCAAGCAATGGCCACGGGTGGTAGTCAGCGCCGAGGACCTCGACGCCGGCGCGGGGCGCGAGCGCTTCCCCGCCCGCGCCCTGCCCAACCTGGCCATCGAGGCCAAGGCCCACCAGCCGCTGGCGGAACTGGCCAACTTCCTCGACCAGTTCAGCGGCCGCGTGCTGTTCACCGCCGAGTCCGCGGGCCGGCGCGAAGTGCTGCTGGAGCTGCTCGAGCGCCTCAAGCTGCGCCCGCAGACGGTCGACAGCTGGGCCGACTTCGTCACCGGCGGCGAACGCCTGGCGATCACCATCGCCCCCCTGGACGACGGCCTGCTGCTGGACGACCCGGCCATTGCCCTGGTAGCGGAAAGCCCGCTGTTCGGCCAGCGCGTGATGCAGCGCAGGCGCCGCGAGAAACGCGGCGAGGCGGCCAACGACGCGGTAATCAAGAACCTCACCGAGCTGCGCGAAGGCGCGCCGGTGGTGCACATCGACCATGGCGTGGGCCGCTACCTGGGCCTGGCCACCCTGGAAATCGACGGCCAGGCCGCCGAGTTCCTCACCCTCGAATACGCCGAGGGCGCCAAGCTCTACGTGCCGGTGGCCAACCTGCACCTGATTGCCCGCTACACCGGCAGCGACGACGCACTGGCCCCACTTCACCGGCTGGGCTCCGAGGCCTGGCAGAAAGCCAAGCGCAAGGCCGCCGAGCAGGTGCGCGACGTCGCCGCCGAGCTGCTCGATATCTATGCCCGGCGCGCCGCGCGCAAAGGCTATGCCTTCGCCGACCCGGCCGCCGACTACGCCACCTTCAGCGCCGGCTTCCCGTTCGAGGAAACCCCCGACCAGCAGACCGCCATCGAGGCCGTGCGTGCCGACATGCTCGCCGGCCAGCCCATGGACCGCCTGGTGTGCGGCGACGTCGGCTTCGGCAAGACCGAGGTGGCCATGCGCGCCGCCTTCATCGCCGTGCACAGCGGCCGCCAGGTGGCGGTGCTGGTGCCCACGACCCTGCTCGCCCAGCAGCACTACAACAGCTTCCGCGACCGCTTCGCCGACTGGCCGGTGAAGGTCGAGGTGATGAGCCGCTTCAAGTTGGCCAAGGAAGTGGCCAGCGCCGCAGCGGATCTTGCCGAGGGCAAGATCGACATCCTCATCGGCACTCACAAGCTGCTGCAGGACGACGTGCGCTTCAAGGACCTGGGCCTGGCCATCATCGACGAGGAACACCGCTTCGGCGTGCGCCAGAAAGAACAGCTCAAGGCGCTGCGCAGTGAGGTTGACATCCTGACGCTGACGGCCACGCCGATTCCGCGCACGCTGAACATGGCCGTGTCGGGCATGCGCGACCTGTCGATCATCGCCACGCCCCCGGCGCGGCGCCTGTCGGTGCGCACCTTCGTCATGGAGCAGAACAAGAGCACGGTGAAGGAAGCGCTGCTGCGCGAACTGCTGCGCGGCGGCCAGGTGTACTACCTGCACAACGATGTGAAAACCATCGAGAAGTGCGCGGCCGAGCTGGCCGAACTGGTGCCCGAGGCACGCATAGGCATCGGCCACGGGCAGATGCGCGAACGCGAGCTCGAGCAGGTGATGAGCGACTTCTACCACAAGCGCTTCAACGTGCTGATTGCCTCGACCATCATCGAGACCGGCATCGACGTGCCAAGCGCCAACACCATCGTCATCGAGCGCGCCGACAAGTTCGGCCTGGCGCAATTGCACCAACTGCGTGGCCGGGTCGGGCGCAGCCACCACCAGGCCTATGCCTACCTGCTGACCCCGCCGCGCCAGCAGATCAGCGCTGACGCCGAGAAACGCCTGGAGGCCATCGCCAATACCCAGGACCTGGGCGCGGGCTTCGTCCTGGCCACCAACGACCTGGAGATCCGCGGCGCCGGCGAACTACTCGGCGAAGGCCAGAGCGGGCAGATCCAGGCGGTCGGTTTCACCTTGTACATGGAGATGCTCGAACGCGCGGTCAAGGCCATCCGCAAGGGCACCCAGCCGAACCTCGAACAGCCGCTTGGCGGCGGCCCGGAGATCAACCTGCGCCTACCGGCGCTGATCCCCGAGGACTACCTGCCCGACGTGCATGCGCGCCTGATCCTGTACAAGCGCATCGCCTCGGCAGCCGACGAAGAGGGGCTCAAGGACTTGCAGGTGGAGATGATCGACCGCTTCGGGCTGCTGCCGGAGCCGACCAAGAACCTGATGCGCCTGACCCTGCTCAAGCTGCAGGCGGAAAAGCTCGGCATCAAGAAGGTCGATGCCGGCCCCAACGGCGGCAAGCTCGAATTCGAAGCCGAAACCCCGGTCGACCCGCTGACCCTGATCAAGCTGATCCAGGGCCAGCCCAAACGCTACAAGTTCGAAGGCGCGACCCAGTTCCGCTTCCTGGTGCCGATGGAACGCCCCGAAGAACGTTTCAACACCCTGGAAGCGCTGTTCGAGCGCCTCACCCCACAAAATCCATAAGGAAGCTTCATGCGTGCCATCCGTTGCCTGACCCTGCTGCTGGCCCTGCTCACGCCAGTTGCCTTCGCCGCAGGCCCCTACCAGGTGGAAATGATCCTGGTGCGGCAGAACGCCGTGCCGGCGATCACCAGCCCGTTCGCCCCGGAAGACTGGAGCGCCGGCGCGCCGCGCCTGGAAAAAGGCGCCGAGCGCCCGACCGGCCTGGGTGACGAAGTCACCCGCCTGCAGGCCACCGCCGATTACACCGTGCTGCTGCACAAGGCCTGGCAGCAGGATGGCGAAACCGTTGCCCTGAGTGCCGGTGACGAACAGTTCGGCCACTTCCCGATCGAGGGCAACCTGAGCATCCAGGAAAGCCGCTTCATCGCCGTGGACGCCAACCTCTGGGTCAACCAGCTCGACAGCAATGGCAGCGTGCTGCGCAGCGAGCAATTCAAGCAGAGCAACAGCAACATGAAAGCCGGGCAGCTGACCTTCCTCGATGGGGGTCACCTGGCCGTGCTGCTCAAGGTATCTCCTGCCGGCATGCGCAAGATGCCACTGCCGGATCCGGAAATGATGGAGCAGTGAAACCGTGAACGCCGATGTGCAGAAGCTGGTAGCCGAGAATCGGAGCTGGAAGCGCGACTTTTCCGCGGCCACCCTGCAACGTGGCGAGCGCTACGCCGAACAGGGCCTGGTGCAGATCCAGTCCCACGGCGAATCTCGCATCGATTCAACCTGCCGCGGCAGCGGCGGCAATGTCTACCGCCAGCGGATCATCATCACTGCGCGGCCATCCGGGCAATGCCACGTGCGCGGCAACTGCTCCTGCCCGGTCGGCGAAAACTGCAAGCATTGCGCCGCCGCGCTCTACACCCTGGCCAGCAGCTACGGGCGTGGTGCGGCCAGCGGCGAGCAACTGCCTCATCACCTGCAGCATTGGCTGCAGGGCCTGGAGCAGCCCACCCCCAGGCAAGACGGCGCTGAAGACCGGCGCGGGCGCATGGTCTGTTACGAGTTGATGCTCGTCGATGACCACAGCAGCTGCGCGCTGCGCGTGCGCAAGGGTACTCGCGAAGAGCACGGCATCCGCTACAGCCGCATCCATTCGTTATACGAATTGCTTTACGAGCCGCCAAAGTACGTCAAGGAGGAAGACCTGCGCATCCTGCGCCAGCTCTCCGCGCAGAACGCACCCTACGGCCAGGAACGCGGCTACACGCTCAAGGGTCATGAAGGCGGCGAGTTGCTGCAGCGGGTGCTGGACACCGGGCGCCTGATGTTCATCGAAGGGCTGCCGCTGCTGCAACAGGGCGCGGAACGCCGGGCACAGTTCCGCTGGGTTCGCCTGGACAATGGTGACTACCGAGGCATGTGGTACTGCGGCGAGCAGCCGCTCAATTGCATACTGCCGCTGATACCGCTGTTCTATTTCGATATCGATACCAAGGAAGTCGGTACCGTCAGCCACGACCTGGACCCGCATACCGCCCTGCAGCTGTCCCTTGCCCCCGATGTACCGGAACACCTTATCGTGCCTCTCAGCCACAAGCTCAACGCGCTCAACCATCGCCTGCCGACCCCCACCGCCGTGCAGGAAGAACAGCTCGACGGCATCGAGCCAACCCCGCACCTGACCCTCGGCAGCCTCGAATTCAGCGCCTACACGCCCAAGACCGGGCGCATGCAACGCCAGATGCAGCACCGCGCCGCGCTGGCATTCGACTACGACGGCCTGCGTGCAAGCGGCAGCGACGACAAGCCACTCAGCCGCCTGGTGGGCACCACCAGCCAGCGCATCCAGCGCCAGCCACAGGCCGAGCAGGCCCTTCGCAAGGCCCTGCGCGACCACGGCTTCAAGGTGGCCACCCGCCAGAGCAAGGCCCTGCCCGACAGCGCCGGCGAAATGTACCAGTTGCCCGACGACGAAGCCTGGCTGCGCTTCGCCCGCGAGGGCCTGCCGCGCCTGCGCGAGGCAGGCTGGGTGATCGACGTGCACCGCGACTTCGCCTTCAACCTGCACGAGGTCGACGACTGGTATGCGACCATCGAGGAAGCGCCAGGCCACGAATGGTTCGACCTCGAACTGGGTATCGTGGTCGACGGCCAGCGCCACAGCCTGCTGCCAATTGTGCTGCAACTGCTGCGCACCAGCCCGGAACTGCTGCGGCCCAGCGAACTGGCGCGGCGCAATGACGACGAGCACCTGCTGATCGACCTCAACCGCGCCCGCCATGACGGCCCGGCGTTGCGGGTCGCCCTGCCCTACGGGCGCATCAAGGCGGTGATGGGCACCCTGGGCGAGCTGTACCTGCACGACGACGCCGTGGGCCCGAGCCTGCGCCTGGACCGCACCGATGCCGCGCGCCTCAATGACATCGACCACCTGCCGCTGCAATGGGAAGGTGGCAGCCATGTGCGCGACCTCGGCCGGCGCCTGCGCGACGCCCGCGACCTGCAGGTGACGCCGCCCGAAGGCCTGAACGCCACATTGCGCCCCTACCAGCAGCAGGGCCTGAACTGGCTGCAAGCCCTGCGCGAAATGGGCACCGGCGGCATCCTCGGCGACGACATGGGCCTGGGCAAGACCCTGCAGACCCTGGCCCACCTGCAACTGGAGAAGGAAAGCGGGCGACTGGAACATCCGGCGCTGGCGGTGATGCCCACCAGCCTGGTGCCCAACTGGCTAGACGAAGCCCGGCGCTTCGCCCCCGGCCTGCGCGTGCTGGCCTTGCATGGCCCGGGCCGCAACAAGCACTTCGCCAACCTCGCCGAGCATGACTTGGTGCTGACCACCTACGCCCTGGTCCCCCGCGACCTGGAGCCACTGAAGGCCCAGCCCTGGCACCTGCTGGTGCTGGACGAGGCGCAGAACATCAAGAGCAGCACCAGCAAGGCCGCCCAGGCCGTGCGCGAGCTGCAGGCCAGCCAGCGCCTGTGCCTGACCGGCACGCCGATGGAGAACAACCTCGGCGAGCTGTGGTCGATCTTCCATTTCCTGATGCCCGGCTGGCTGGGCGACAGCAAGCGCTTCACCCAGGAATACCGTACCCCGATCGAGCGCCACGGCGACGCCGAGCGCATGGCCCACCTGGCCAGCCGCATCCGCCCGTTCCTGCTGCGCCGCACCAAGGAACAGGTGGCAACCGAACTGCCGGCCAAGACCGAGATGATCCACTGGGTCGAGCTCAGCGACGCCCAACGCGACACCTACGAGGCGCTGCGGGTGGCAATGGACAAGAAGGTCCGCGACGAGATCGCCCGCAACGGCGCCGCGCGCAGCCAGATCGTCATCCTCGACGCACTGCTCAAGTTGCGCCAGGTGTGCTGCGACCTGCGCCTGGTCAAGGGCACCGAGGCCAAGGGTTCGTTCGCCGACAAGGGCAAGCTGGGCAGCCTGCTGGAGATGCTCGAGGAGTTGCTCAGCGAGGGGCGCAAGGTGCTGCTGTTCTCGCAGTTCACCTCGATGCTGGCACTGATCGAGTTCGAGCTGGAGAAGCGCGGTATCCGCTACAGCCTGCTGACCGGCGACACCCGCGACCGTCGCGCCCCCGTGCAGCAGTTCCAGAATGGCGACAGCGAGGTATTCCTGATCAGCCTCAAAGCCGGCGGCACGGGGCTTAACCTGACCGCCGCCGACACCGTGATCCACTACGACCCGTGGTGGAACCCGGCCAGTGAAAACCAGGCCACCGACCGCGCCTACCGCATCGGCCAGGACAAGCCGGTGTTCGTGTTCAAGCTGATCACCCGGGGAACGGTGGAAGAGAAGATCCAGCAGTTGCAGCAAGAGAAGGCGGCACTGGCAGCCGGGCTGCTCGATGGCGGGCAGGCCGGGCAATGGCGGTTGGGGGATGAAGAGATCGAGGCGCTGTTCGCGCCGCTGCCGGGTAAACGAAGCAAGTAGAAGCCCGCTGCCACTAACCCTCAGGGCTTCGTGGCAGCGGGCTTGCCCCGCGAGAAGGCCAGCGAGGTCAGTCGACCAGCTGGGCTTCCTTCAACGCCCCCAGCGCCTCCAGCCAACGCGGCTGCTGGCGGTAATCGGTACGCGCAAAGCCCTGCCCGCGCATCCGTGCAATCCGCGGCGACGGCTTGACCTTCATGCGCTGCGCCGCGCTCAGCGCCAGCTCGGCCGAAGCCCGGTCATTGCACACCAGGCCCATGTCGCAGCCCGCGCTCAGCGCGGCCTCGATGCGGCTGGCGGCATCGCCCACCACGTGGGCGCCAGCCATGGACAGGTCGTCGCTGAAGATCACCCCGTCGAAGCCCAGCTCGCCGCGCAGGATGTCCTGCAGCCAGCGCCGGGAAAAGCCGGCAGGCTGGTTGTCGACCTGCGGGTAGATCACGTGGGCCGGCATCACCGCCGCCAACTGGCCGCTCAGGCGGGTGAACGGCACCAGGTCGGCTGTGCGCAGCTGTTCCAGGCTGCGCTCATCGACCGGGATCGCCACATGGGAATCGGCCTCGGCCCAGCCGTGACCGGGGAAATGCTTGCCACAGGCGGCCATGCCCGCGGCATTCATACCACGGATGAAGGCGCCGGCCAGTTCGGTAGCCCGCTGTGGATTGCCTTCGAAGGCACGGCTGCCGACCACCGCACTGCGCTGATGGTCGAGGTCCAGCACCGGGGCAAAGCTCAGGTCCAGGCCTACCGCCAGCACCTCGGTGGCCATCAGCCAGCCGCACTGCTCGGCCAGGTATTCGGCATTGGCGTTGTCGGCGATGGCGCGCATGGCCGGCAGGCGCACGAAGCCCTGGCGCAGGCGCTGGACCCGCCCGCCTTCCTGGTCCACGGCGAGGATCAGCTCGGGACGGATGGCGCGGATCGAGGCGCACAACTCGCGCACCTGGCGCGGGCTGTCGATGTTGCGGGCAAAGATGATCAGGCCGGCCACTTCGGGCTGGCGCAGCAGATGGCGGTCTTCGGCGGTCAGCCATTTACCGGCGATGTCCACCATCAGGGAGCCTTGCAGGCTGGCAGTCATAGGGAGTCCTTCATTGGAGATCCGGAGGTCGCGCAGACGCACGCACACATCGGACAACGCGGTGTCCGATGGTTCAGTGGCGAAGCTGCCGTGCTGACGGGAATTGCGGCGGGGGCGAATTCAGGCATGGGCGCTAGCTTAGCGCAAGCGCCCTGCCCCGCCCAGTGCTCAGGCCTTGGCGGGCGCGCCGGACTTGCTGCGTGGGCGCAACTGCGCCGCGGCCATGGCCTGGTCGGTGACACCGCTGTCGGCACGCATGCCTGCGGCCAGAAACGGCACCATCAGGCGCATGACCTGCTCGATCGAGGTGTTGATTCCGAAGTCGGTTTCGGCGATGGCGCGCAGCGCCTTGATACCCGACATGCTGAACGCCGCGGCGCCGAGCATGAAGTGCACGCGCCAGAACAGCTCCAGTGGCGGAATGCGCGGCGCGGCCTCGTTGACCAGCAGCATGTAGCGGCGGAACACCTTGCCGTACATGTCTTCCAGGTAACGGCGCAGGTGCCCCTGGCTCTGGCTGAAGGCCAGGCCCAGCAGGCGCATGAAGATCGACAGGTCGTTGTTGCTGCGCGGTTGCACCACCAGGGCCTGCTCCACCAGCATTTCCAGCAGTTCCTCGAGCGAGGCCTTCTGCTCGGGACGCGCCTGGTGGCGGTCGAGCTCACGCTCCAGGCTGGCGCAGAAAGGGCCCAGGAAGCGGGAAAAGACCGCCTGGATCAGGGCTTTCTTCGAACCGAAATGGTAGTTCACCGCCGCCAGGTTGACCCCGGCCTTGCTGGTGATCAGCCGCAATGAGGTTTCCGCGAACCCGCGCTCCGCGAACAGCTGCTCCGCCGCATCGAGGATGCGCTCAACGGTTTCCGATTGGGCCATGACTACTCCGCCTGACAAACAGTTGTTTGAAACATACGTTTCAAGCCTGATTATGTCAAGGCTCAGTGACTGGGTGGTCGCTCATTTAAACACAGCCACAAGGCATTGAATGCGCACGCTTTGCAGCTGTTGTGCGGCAAGGGTGCTTGCAGCTTGCCAGCCACTGTATATAATCCCAGTCACTGTATATAAAGACAGAGCCCTCGCCCATGCTGAAACTGACGCCACGCCAAGCCGAGATTCTGGCTTTCATCAAACGCTGCCTCGAAGACAACGGCTTCCCGCCGACCCGCGCCGAAATCGCGCAGGAGCTGGGCTTCAAGTCGCCCAACGCCGCCGAGGAGCACCTGAAAGCCCTGGCCCGCAAGGGCGCCATCGAGATGACCCCTGGCGCTTCCCGCGGCATTCGCATCCCCGGCCTCGAGCCCAAGCAGGAGGACAGCGGCCTGCCCATCATCGGCCGCGTCGCCGCCGGTGCGCCGATCCTCGCCGAGCAGCACATCGAGGATTCCTGCAGCATCAACCCGGCCTTCTTCCATCCGCGCGCCGATTACCTGCTGCGGGTGCACGGCATGAGCATGAAGGACATCGGCATCTTCGACGGCGACCTGCTCGCCGTGCACACCACCCGCGAAGCCCGCAACGGCCAGGTGGTGGTAGCCCGTATCGGCGACGAAGTGACCGTCAAGCGCTTCAAGCGCGAAGGCAGCAAGGTCTGGCTGATCGCCGAGAACCCCGAATTCGCCCCCATCGAAGTCGACCTGAAGGAACAGGAGCTGGTGATCGAGGGCTTGAGCGTCGGCGTCCTGCGCCGCTGAACCAGGAGGCGTCATGCAGCCGTTCACCCATGCACCCCAGCAAGCCCAGTTGCCGCTGTTCGAGGCCTTCCTTGCCCAGCCAGTGCTGCCAGGCCTCAAGCCCAGCGAGGCGCCGCGCAAGAGCAGCCAGCCAGAGCTGTTCAGCGAGCTGGCCCTGCGCGGCGCGCCAGGGCACTGCCAGAGCCTGCTGGCGCCGATCCTGCGCGAACTCAGCGAAGAAGACGACAGCCGTTGGCTGACGCTCATCGCCCCACCCAGCAGCCTCACCCAGGCCTGGCTGCGTGATGCCGGCCTGAACCGCGAACGCATCCTGTTGCTGCAACCCGGCGGCAGGCAGACGGCCCTGCAACTGGCCTGCGAGGCGCTGCGCCTCGGGCACAGCCATACCGTGGTCAGCTGGCTGGGCACCATCAACAGCAACGCCCGCCAACAGCTGCAGCGCGCAGCGGCCAGCGGAAACGCACAAAGCCTGAACATCCGCCTCGGCTGATGTTCAGGCTTTGCCTGTCAAACGCTTGAAACCCTGGGCCGCTACCGTGGCTCAGTGAAGGACGCGCGGCCCCTCTTCTCGCTCGAAGTCGCCTTCAACCAGGCGGCCGGCCATTTGCACACCAACGCTGAGCATGGCCTTGGCCACTTCCACATGCTGTCCTTGCAGGAATGCCTTGGCATCCTCGGAAAAATCCAAGGTTACCAGGGAGCCTTCATCTTCGGCGCGGCGCAGCTCGATCCGGCCATCAGGCAACTCGACAATTTCTAGAAAGGACGTTGACATAAAGGGCCTGCTTTTCACGAAAGGCCGTTAGTGTACCAGCCATGGAAGCGCTCAGCACTCACTCAGCGCATCGCGGAATCGTCTCACCAGGCTTTTCAGGTTCTGCCGCCAGGCCTCCAGTTCCTCCCGGGAAAGCTCTGCCGGCTCAGGCTCGTCCAGATTGACGGCCTGGATCAGCGGCTGGGTAACGTCACCCTTCACGGTTTTCTTGGCGACCGGTGGTCGGAACAAATCAGCATAAGCCGCCAGCAGACGTGCCAGCCAGGTTTCCGGCTGGCGGGCGAGCTCCAGCAGCTCGGCCATTTCCGGGATCGCCACGCTCTGCAGCACCTCGTCGCTGAACAGCAATTCCGCCCGTGCCGCCGAGGCCTGGGGCAGGCGGTAGAAGCCGGCGATCTCGTGGCACAGCCCAAGCAGCGCGCCATACAGGTGGAACAGCGCCGACTCGCGCTCGGCCTGGAGCAGCCCCTGGGCATTCAGCGCCTGGCTGTCCGCGGCCTTGGCCATGGACTCCAGCGCGAGGCCGGCGAAGAACAGTTTCTGGTTGGTGCGGGTGTAGAGTTCCTGGGCCATTTCGACTGACTCCTGAAGGCTGCAAGGCGATTGCCTGCAGTTTCAGGGATTGCGCTTTGCTTGTCATCAAATGACTGGGGCTGCGGAGCGGCCCCAGTCACGCCTTCAGATCAGCGCTTGTCTTCGACCTTCCACGCCTTGCCGTCGTAGAACGCCTTCCAGCCGGTAGGCTTGCCGTCCACCTCGGACTGCACGTACTGCTCCTTGGTCTTGCGGCTGTAGCGGATCACCGTCGGGCGCCCTTCCGGGTCCTTCTGTGGCGCTTCGCAGAGGAAGTGATACTTCGGATCGATCTCGTGCTTGTGCGGGACGATCTCCAGCACCAGCGGCGCACGGGTTTCGCGGTTTTTCGGGAACTGGCTGGCCGCCAGGAACAAGCCCGAGGCACCGTCACGCAGCACGTAGGTATCGTCGACCTTCTCGCACTTGAGCTCTGGCATGTCCACCTTGTCCATCTTCGGTGGCGCCGCCTCGCCGCTCTTGAGCAGCTTGCGGGTGTTCTTGCAGCTTGGGTTGGTGCAGCCGAAGAACTTGCCGAAACGGCCGGTCTTGAGCTGCATTTCGCTGCCGCACTTGTCGCATTCCAGGCTCGGGCCTTCGTAGCCCTTGATGCGGTAGTTGCCTTCCTCGATTTCGTAGCCGGCGCAATCCGGGTTGTTACCGCAGATGTGCAGCTTGCGCTTCTCGTCGAGCAGGTAGGCATCCATCGCCGTCGAACAGATCGGGCAGCGGTGCTTGCCGCGCAGCACCAGCGACTCGGACTCGCCCTCGTCGTCGGCGGCGATTTCGTCGCCCGGCACCAGGTTGACCGTCGCCTTGCAACGCTCCTTCGGCGGCAGGCTGTAACCCGAGCAGCCGAGGAACACACCGGTGGACGCGGTACGGATCATCATCGGCCGGCCACATTCCTTGCACGGAATGTTGGTCAGGGTCGGCTGGTTGGCACGCATGCCGTGCTCGCTGGACTCGGCGGTCTGCAACTTCTTGTTGAAGTCGCCATAGAACTCGTCGAGGACGTTCTTCCAGTCACGCTCGCCCTGGGCCACGTCGTCGAGGTTCTCCTCCATGCCGGCGGTGAAGCCGTAGTCCATCAGGTTGGCGAAGCTCTCGGACAGGCGCTCGGTGACGATGTCGCCCATCTTCTCGGAATAGAAGCGGCGGTTGTGCAGCGTGACGTAGCCGCGATCCTGGATGGTGGAAATGATCGCCGCATAGGTGGATGGGCGGCCGATACCGCGCTTCTCCATTTCCTTGACCAGGCTGGCTTCGGTGAAGCGCGCCGGCGGCTTGGTGAAGTGCTGGCTGGGATCGAGCTGGATCAGCTTGAGCGCCTCACCCTGGGCCATTTCCGGCAGCACATCGTCTTCGCCCGGCTTGCTCTGCTGCGGCAGGACACGGGTGTAACCATCGAACTTGAGGATCCGGCCCTTGGCGCGCAGCTCGAACTCACCCGCCACCACGGTGACGCTGGTGGACAGGTACTGCGCCGGCGGCATCTGGCAAGCCAGGAACTGGCGCCAGATCAGCTCGTACAGGCGCTCGGCGTCACGCTCCATGCCACTGAGCTTGGTGGGGTGGGTGCTGACGTCGGACGGGCGGATCGCTTCGTGCGCCTCCTGGGCCCCTTCCTTGCTGCCATAGACGATGGGCGCGGCAGGCAGGTACTGCTTGCCGAACTCCTTCTCGATGTAGCTGCGGGCCATCTCGACGGCGTCGGTCGACAGGTTGGTCGAATCGGTACGCATGTAGGTGATGTAGCCGGCTTCATACAGACGCTGGGCCATCATCATGGTCTTCTTCACCCCGAAGCCCAGGCGGTTGCTTGCGGCTTGCTGCAGGGTGGAGGTAATGAACGGTGCCGAAGGCTTGCTGCTGGTCGGCCGGTCCTCGCGCTTGCTCACGCTGTAGCTGGAGGCCTTGAGCTTCTCCAGCGCGGCCATGGCCTGGGCTTTGTTGAGCGGCTTGAACGCCTCGCCCTTCTCGCGGGCCACTTCGAAACGCACCTTGGCGTTCTTGGCAGTGCCCAGGTCGGCGTGGACTTCCCAGTATTCTTCCGGGTTGAAGGCACGGATCTCACGCTCGCGCTCGACCACCAGCTTCACCGCCACCGACTGCACGCGGCCGGCGGACAGGCCACGGGCGATCTTCGCCCACAGCAGCGGCGAGACCATGTAGCCGACCACGCGATCAAGGAAACGCCGCGCCTGCTGGGCATTGACCCGATCGATATCGAGCTCGCCCGGCTGGGAGAAGGCTTCTTGGATGGCTTTCTTGGTGATCTCGTTGAACACCACGCGCTTGTAGCGGCTGTCATCGCCGCCGATGGCCTCGCGCAGGTGCCAGGCGATGGCTTCCCCCTCGCGATCCAAGTCGGTTGCGAGATAGATGGTGTCGGCATCCTTGGCCAGGCGGCGCAGTTCCTCGATGACCTTCTCCTTGCCGGGAAGGATCTCGTACTTGGCCTTCCAGCCCGCCTCGGGGTCGACGCCCATGCGTGCGACCAGGGTGCGGCGCGCCTTCTCCTTCGGCGACAAGGCCGGAGCCTCGGCCGCGGCCTTGCCGCGCTTGGCCGCCGGTTCCTTGCTCGCACTGGCGGAACCGCTGGTGGGAAGGTCACGGATGTGGCCGATACTCGACTTCACCACGTACTGGCTGCCCAGGTACTTGTTGATGGTCTTGGCCTTGGCCGGGGATTCCACAATGACCAGCGATTTGCCCATGGATCGGAGTATTCCTGAATCTGAAGATGAAAAACGCGTCAGGTGCCGGACGCGGCACCGCTATATATAGTGGCAAAAGAGTGAGGTCAAGCGCGGTCTATCACTCGTGCGCCTTGCCCAGCCGCTCGCCGAGACCCTCTTCGACCTTGACCAAAGCAAAGCGTGGCACCTGCTCGCCGTCAACCTCGACGGACTCCTGGAACATCGAAAGTGGCCTGACCCAGAAGCTGTATTCACCATACAGGCACTGGTAGAACACCATCCACTCCTCGCTCTCGGAGTGTCGCGCAGCGCTGAAAACACGGTACTCAGGGCCTTTGTAATGCCGGTACACACCAGGTTGTATCTGCATGTCGCTCGCCCTCTTGAACAAATCCTGTAAAAAACAAAAGCCGGGGCACATGGCCCCGGCTGCTGTCCTGCGCCGCGATCAGACGCGTTCGAAGACAGTGGTGATGCCTTGGCCCAGGCCGACACACATGGTGGCGACGCCCAGGGTACCGCCATTCTGCTTCATGACGTTGAGCAGGGTGCCGGAAATCCGCGCCCCCGAGCAACCGAACGGGTGACCCAGGGCGATAGCGCCGCCGTGCAGGTTAACCTTCTCATTCATCTTGTCGAGCACTTTCAGATCTTTCAGCACCGGCAGGGCCTGTGCGGCGAAAGCTTCGTTGAGCTCGAAGAAGTCGATGTCGGCGATGGTCAGACCAGCGCGCTTGAGGGCTTTCTGCGTCGACGGGACCGGGCCGTAGCCCATGATCGCCGGATCCACACCGGCGACCGCCATCGAACGGATGACCGCCAGTGGCTGGATCCCCAGGTCCATGGCGCGCTGGCCGGACATGACGATCATGCACGAGGCGCCGTCGGTGATCTGCGACGAGGTGCCCGCGGTAACAGTACCACCTTTCGGGTTGAACGCCGGCTTGAGCGACGCCAGGCCTTCGAGGGTGGTTTCCGGGCGAATGGTTTCGTCGTAGTCGAAGACCTTCAGGAAGCCGTTCTCGTCGTAGCCCTGCATCGGGATGATCTCGTCCTTGAACTTGCCTTCGACCGTCGCCTTGTGGGCGAGCTGGTGCGAACGCACACCGAACAGATCCTGTTGCTCACGGGTGATGCCGTGCATCTTGCCCAGCATCTCGGCGGTCAGGCCCATCATCCCGGAAGCCTTGGCAGCGTGCAAGGACAGGTGCGGGTTGGGGTCGACGCCATGCATCATGCTGACGTGGCCCATGTGCTCGACACCACCGATGACGAACACGTCACCGTTGCCGGTCATGATCGCCTGGGCGGCGGTGTGCAGCGCGCTCATCGACGAGCCGCACAGGCGGCTGACGGTTTGCGCGGCGGAGGTGTGGGGGATCTGGGTCATCAGCGACGCCATGCGGGCGATGTTCCAGCCCTGCTCCAGGGTCTGGTTGACGCAGCCCCAGATCACGTCCTCGACTTCCTTCGGGTCGACCTTGTCGTTGCGCTCCAGCAGCTTGCTGATCAGGTGCGCGGACATGTCTTCGGCACGGGTGTTGCGGTGCATGCCACCCTTGGAGCGGCCCATCGGCGTGCGACCGAAGTCGACAATCACCACGTCTCTTGGATTCAGGCTCATATCAATATTCTCGCTCTAGCTCGTGGGCGCTCAGTTGAAGAAGCGCTGGCCGTTCTTGGCCATTTCGCGCAGCTTCGCAGTGGGGTGGTACAGCGGCCCCAGGTCGGCGTACTTGTCGGCCAGTGCGACGAACTCGGCGACCCCGATCGAATCGATGTAGCGCAGCGCACCACCACGGAAGGGAGGGAAACCGATGCCGTAGACCAGACCCATGTCGGCCTCGGCGGCGGTGGCGACGATACCGTCTTCCAGGCAGCGCACGGTCTCCAGGCACAGCGGCACCATCATCCAGTTGATGATGTCTTCATCAGTGACTTCACGCTGCTCGAAGATGACCGGCTTGAGCACGTCGAGCACGCTGGCATCGGCGACTTTCTTCGGCTTGCCGCGCTTGTCGGTCTCGTAGGCGTAGAAGCCCTTGCCATTCTTCTGACCCAGGCGGTTGGCTTCGTACAGGGCGTCGACGGCGGAGCGACGATCGTCCTTCATGCGGTCCGGGAAGCCTTCGGCCATCACGTCGCGGCCATGGTGGCCGGTGTCGATGCCGACCACGTCCATCAGGTAGGCCGGGCCCATCGGCCAGCCGAACTTTTCCATCACCTTGTCGATGCGCACGAAGTCGACGCCAGCGCTGACCAGCTTGGCGAAGCCGCCGAAGTACGGGAACAGCACGCGGTTGACCAAAAAGCCCGGGCAGTCGTTGACCACGATCGGGTTCTTGCCCATCTTCTTGGCGTAGGCCACGGTGGTGGCCACGGCCACGTCGCTGGACTTCTCGCCACGGATGACTTCCACCAGCGGCATCATGTGCACCGGGTTGAAGAAGTGCATGCCGACGAAGTTTTCCGGACGCTTGAGCGCCTTGGCCAGCAGGTTGATGGAGATGGTCGAGGTGTTGGAGGCGAGGATCGCATCCTCTTTCACCTGGCCTTCCACCTCGGCCAACACGGCTTGCTTGACCTTCGGGTTCTCGACCACGGCCTCGACGATGATGTCGACATTGCCGAAGTCACCGTAGGACAGGGTTGGGCGAATGGCGTTGAGGGCCTCGGCCATCTTGGCCGGAGTCAGGCGACCCTTCTCGACACGCTTGCCGAGCAGCTTGGAGGCCTCGTTCAGGCCCAGCTGGATGGCTTCCTCGCGGATATCCTTCATCAGGATCGGGGTGCCCTTGACCGCCGACTGGTAGGCGATGCCGCCACCCATGATACCGGCGCCGAGCACGGCAGCCTGTTTCACGTCGTGAGCAATCTCGTCGTGGGCCTTGGCCTTGCGCTTGAGCTCCTGGTCGTTCAGGAACAGGCCGATGAGGCTCTCGGCGACCGAAGTCTTGGCCAGCTTGGCGAAGCCTGCGGCCTCGACTTCCAGAGCCTTGTCACGGCCGAAGTTGGCGGCTTTCTGGATGGTCTTGATGGCCTCGACCGGCGCCGGATAGTTCGGACCGGCCTGGCCGGCAACGAAGCCCTTGGCAGTCTCGAAAGCCATCATCTGCTCGATGGCGTTGAGCTTGAGTTTTTCCAGCTTGGGCTGGCGCTTGGCCTTGTAGTCCAGCTCACCGCTGATGGCGCGCTTGACCAGGTCCAGGGCTCCGGCCTGCAGCAGCTCGGGGGCGACCACGGCATCGACGGCGCCGACTTTCAGGGCGTCCTCGGCGCGGTTTTCCTTGCCGGACGCAATCCACTCGATGGCGTTGTCCGAGCCGATCAGGCGCGGCAGGCGCACGGTGCCGCCAAAGCCTGGGTAGATACCCAGCTTGACTTCAGGCAGGCCGATCTTGGCACTGCTGGACATGACCCGGTAGTCTGCGGCCAGGCACATCTCCAGGCCGCCACCCAGGGCGATGCCGTTGATGGCGACCACGGTCGGCACCTGCAGGTCTTCGAAGTCACTGAAAATGCGATTGGCTTCCAGGTTGCCGGCGACCAGTTCGGCCTCGGGCAGCTTGAAGTTGTCGACGAACTCGGTGATGTCGGCGCCGACGATGAACACGTCCTTGCCACTGCTGACGATCACGCCCTTGACCGAGGCATCGGCCTTGATCACGTCCACGGCCTGACGCAGCTCGTTCAGAGTGAGACGGTTGAACTTGTTGACGGACTCACCCTTGAGGTCGAACTTCAGTTCGACGATGCCGCTTTCAAGAGCCTTAACCGTGATGGCTTTACCTTCGTAAATCATCAACTGATCTCCACGATATGGAAGCTGAACAGTACACGTCGATCGCTGGCAACAAGAGCCGGTTCTACCGGTCCCTCGCCCCAGGCACACCCGTCGACGCGCTAATCGGGATTCTGTAAGAGCCGTCTGACATACAAACGCTCAATTCATACGCCCGTTTGACTTGGGTGTGCACACATTCCCCGAAAAGAACCGCGTTGTCAAATACTCGCGAAGGCCGTGAAAACGCGACTTTCCAGTCATCTTCTACCCTCTGGGTACGAAACATGATGACAGTGATTGCCCTTCATTCATGTCAGCGATAGACCATCCCTGCCGGCACACGTGCTTTTTTTTAAACGCATCCACCCAGGACGGCTACACTGCGCCTGATTGAAAGTATTTCCGGCCTGCCTGGCCTTTTGCTTCACGCTCAAACGCAAAACGGCGCACCGGAGCATGCTTGCTCCGGTGCGCCGTTTTGCCTTCTGCGATTTCAGGCGAGGGTTTGGAGGACTTGGGCAATATCCTGCAAAACAGATTTATCGCCCCGCTCGCTCCAGTACAGAGCAATCATGCGACTGTCGGCCTCGACCTTGTAGACCGTTGCCGGGAGGCGGGCGAATGCCTCGGCCAGGCGCTGATCCTCGCAGGGCTCGCGCCACTGGTTCCACCACACGCCCGGGGTGATCTGCCAGTAGCACCAGCTGTCCGCGCGCCCCTTGCGCCGCGCCCGATGGTACTGCGGACAAGGGCTGGGCGGTTCGTTTTCCAGCCAGTGCGGCCACTGTTGCGGCGCCAACTGCATGGCCAGCCCCATGCGCCGCCCCTCCAGGCGCAGGCTCATCTGCTCGCTCTGTTTGCGCGAAGGGCGCAACCAGGCCAACGGGCTGAGAATCAGCGCAAGGATTGACACCACCAGCCATACCGTCATATCTGTAGACCTTATAAAGCGTTGCAAATGAGCGGGTTAGTCAGGTTTCACGGAAGATCCGCGCGAAAGCGACCATACTTCTACTATCGCGATTGTCAGGAGTACTGCACATGTCCTATGAACATCTTCTGGTCGCTGTCGACCTGACCGAAGAATGCGACCCGGTGATCAAGCGAGCCAAGGCCATCGCCCTGGCCAGCGGTGCCAAGGTCTCCCTGGTGCACATCGTCGAGCCCATGGCCATGGCCTTCGGCGGCGACGTGCCGATGGACCTGTCGCAATTGCAGCAGCAACAATTCGACCAGGCCAAGGAACGCATGGAGCGCCTGTACAACAAGTACCCGGATATCAATCGCGGCGATTCGCACCTGGTCTACGGCCAGCCGCGCCAGGAGATCCACCAGCTAGCCAAGGACCAGCATTGCGACCTGATCGTGGTCGGCAGCCATGGCCGCCACGGTCTGGCCCTGCTGCTGGGTTCCACCGCCAACGACGTGCTGCACGGCGCGCCGTGCGATGTATTGGCGGTGCGGTTGCAGAAGAAGGCCGAGTAATACTTTCATCGCGGGGCAACCCCGCTCCCACAAAGTCCGTCAAACAGGGCTGCGTGGGAGCGGGCTTGCCCCGCGATGGCTTCAGCCTTCCAGCTCGGCCCAGCGTTCCACCAGCACGTCCAGCTCGCCCTGCAGCTTCTCGATCTTGGCCAGCACCGCCGCAGTCTCGGCAATCGGCCGCTGATAGAAGCCCGCCGCACTCACTTCTTCCTGCGCCTCGGCCATTCGCTGCTCCAGCGCATCGATCTGCCCCGGCAGCATCTCCAGCTCACGCTGCAGCTTGTAGCTGAGCTTCTTCTTGCTGGCATCGGCCGCAGGCGCAGCGGCAACAACAGGCGCCACCTCCTCCACCGGCGCCTGCACCACGGCGCTGTTGAGCTCGGACTTGCCGCCCTTGCTTTCGGTCACGCCGAGCAGCTTCGGCGAACCACCCTGGCGAATCCAGTCCTCGTAGCCGCCGACGTACTCGCGCACGCGCCCTTCACCTTCGAACACCAGGGTGCTGGTCACCACGTTGTCGAGGAAGGCCCGGTCGTGGCTGACCATCAGCACCGTGCCTTTGTAGTTGGACAGCACCTCTTCGAGCAACTCGAGGGTCTCGACGTCGAGGTCGTTGGTCGGTTCGTCCAGCACCAGCAGGTTGGCCGGTTTGCTGAACAGCTTGGCCAGCAGCAGGCGCGCGCGCTCGCCCCCGGACAGCGCCTTGACCGGCGTGCGCGCACGCTGCGGGCTGAACAGGAAATCGCCGAGGTAACTCAGCACATGACGGTTCTGGCCGTCGATCTCGATGAAATCGCGGCCTTCGGCCAGGTTGTCGATGACGGTCTTTTCCAGGTCCAGCTGATGGCGCATCTGGTCGAAGTAGGCCACTTCCAGCTTGGTGCCGCGCTCGACCTTGCCACTGGTGGGTTCCAGGTCGCCGAGCATCAGCTTGAGCAGGGTCGTCTTGCCGGTGCCGTTGGCACCCAGCAAGCCGATACGGTCCTGGCGCTGCAGCACCATGGAGAAATCCTTGACCAGCTTCGGCCCATTCTGGTGGGCGAAGCTGACGTCCTCCAGCACCATCACCTGCTTGCCGGACTTGTCCGCCACTTCGATCTGGATATTGGCCTTGCCCTGGCGTTCGCGGCGCTCACCACGCTCCACGCGCAGCGCCTTGAGCGCGCGCACGCGGCCTTCGTTGCGGGTGCGTCGGGCCTTGATGCCCTGGCGGATCCACACTTCTTCCTGGGCCAGGCGCTTGTCGAACAGCGCGTTGGCAGTGGCCTCGGCTGCCAGCTCGGCCTCCTTGTGCACCAGGAAGCTGGCGTAGTCGCCGTTCCAGTCGATCAGCCCGCCACGGTCCAGCTCGAGGATCCGCGTGGCCAGGTTCTGCAGGAAGGAACGGTCGTGGGTGATGAACAACACCGCGCCGCCGAAACCTTTCAGGGCCTCTTCCAGCCAGGCGATGGCGCCGATGTCCAGGTGGTTGGTCGGTTCGTCCAGCAGCAGCAGGTCGGGCTCGGACACCAGCGCCTGGGCCAGCAGCACGCGCCGGCGCCAGCCGCCGGAGAGCTCGGCCAGGGTCTTGTCGGCCGGCAACTGCAGGCGGCTCAGGGTGCTTTCCACCACCTGCTGCAGGCGCCAGCCGTCACGGGCTTCGAGCTCATGCTGGACGTGCATGAGCTTTTCGAGATCCTCGTCACCGTGGATGTTCTGGCTCAGATGATGGAACTGCGCCAGCAACTCGCCGACGCCGTCAAGGCCAGCGGCTACCACATCGAATACGCTACGCTCGTCGGCCACCGGCAGCTCTTGCGGCAGCTCGCCAATCTTCAGGCCCGGGGCGCGCCAGATATCACCGTCATCGCCCTTCTGCTCGCCCTTGACCAGGCGCAGCATGCTCGACTTGCCCGTGCCGTTGCGGCCGATGATGCACACCCGCTCGCCACGGGCGATCTGCCAGGACACTTTGTCCAACAGCGGCATGGCGCCGAACGCGAGGGACACATCGCTGAATTTGAGCAGGGTCATGATCATCTCCAAAAACCGGGCGCGCATTCTACCTGACTTACCCCTTCAGGGCATCAAAAGCCCGTTGCCGCGACAGGGCGTCGGATAACAACTCGATACAAGCACAGCGCTTTCGCCGGCCACCGGCAAACGGCTAAGCTAAGCAGTAATACTCAACAGTGCTGGCTCCGCCGTCACTTTCCATGGTTCCACTGCCCGGACGTATCATGCGCAGCCGCCTGTTACAAATTGCTTCCTGCCTGTTGCTGACCACCCTCGCCGCGAGCGTCGCACAGGCCGCCGACATCACCCAGCAACGTCAATACTACGACGAGGCCAAGCGCGCCCTGGCCAAGGGCGACAAGGGCCCCTACCTGCGCTATGCGCAGGCGCTGCGCGATTACCCGCTCACGCCTTACCTCACCTACGACGAGCTGACTGCGCGCCTCAAGAGCGCCAGCAACGAAGAGATTGAGGGCTTCCTCAAGGCCCACGGCGACCTGCCCCAGGCCAACTGGATGAAACTGCGCTGGTTGCGCTGGCTGGCCGAGCGCGGTGAATGGAACACCTTCACCCGCTACTACGACCCCAAGCTCAACTTCACCGAACTGGATTGTCTCAACGGCCAGTATCAGCTCTCCCATGGCCTGCGCGCCGAAGGCTTCGCCAGCGCCGAAAAACTGTGGAACGTCGGCAAGTCCCAGCCCACAGCCTGCGACACCCTGTTCGCCATGTGGGCCGCCGAAGGTCAGTTGACCGAGGCCAAGCGCTGGCAGCGCGCCAAGCTTGCGGCACAGGCACGCAATTACGGCCTGGCCAACAACCTGGTAAAAACCCTCACAACGCTCGCCCCCCAGGGCAAACTCCTGCTGGACGTGGCGCAGAAACCTGAGCTACTCAACCAGCCTTCGCGCTTCACACCCATCAACGAGGCGATGTCCGATGTGGTCAGCCTTGGCCTTCGCCGCCTGGCCCGACAGAACCCGGAGCAAGCCATGGCGCTGCTCGACGACTATGCCCAGCGCATGCACTTCTCCCGTGACGAGAAAGTCGCCATCGCCCGCGAGATTGGCCTGACCCTGGCCCGCCGCTACGACCCGCGCGCCCTGGACCTGATGACCCGCTACGACCCGGAACTGCGCGACAACACCGTCAGCGAATGGCGCCTGCGCCTGCTGCTGCGCCTTGGGCGCTGGGAAGAAGCCTACGAACTGACCAGGCGCCTGCCCCAGGACCTGGCCAGCAGCAACCGCTGGAAGTACTGGCAGGCGCGCAGCCTGGAGCTGGCCCAGCCCAACAATCCCCAGGTCCCGCTGCTGTACAAGAATGTCGCACGCGAGCGCGACTTCTACGGTTTCCTCGCCGCCGACCGGGCACAAACGCCCTATCAGCTGAACAACAAGCCGCTGGCACTGAGCCAGGCGGTGACCAACAAAGTCCGCAACACCCCTGGCATCCGTCGTGCACTGGAGTTCCACGCCCGTGGCCAGATCGTCGAAGGGCGCCGCGAGTGGTATCACGTCAGCCGCCACTTCAACCGTGACGAAATGGTCGCCCAAGCCCGGCTGGCCTACGACATGCGCTGGTACTTCCCAGCCATCCGCACCATCAGCCAGGCCCAGTACTGGGACGACCTGGACATTCGCTTCCCCATGGCCCACCGCGACACCCTGGTACGCGAGGCCAAGGTTCGCGGCCTGCATTCGAGCTGGGTGTTCGCCATCACCCGCCAGGAGAGCGCCTTCATGGAAGACGCCCGCTCCAGTGTCGGCGCCAGCGGCTTGATGCAGTTGATGCCGGGCACCGCGAAGGAAACCGCACGCAAGTTCAGCATCCCGCTGGCTTCGCCGGCGCAGGTGTTCAATCCGGACAAGAACATCCAGCTTGGCGCCGCCTACCTGAGCCAGGTACACAGCCAGTTCAACGGTAACCGCGTGCTCGCCTCGGCCGCCTATAACGCCGGTCCCGGGCGTGTACGCCAATGGCTCAAGGGCGCCAAGCACCTGAGCTTCGATGTGTGGGTCGAATCGATTCCGTTCGACGAGACGCGCCAATACGTGCAGAACGTGCTGTCGTATTCGGTCATCTACGGGCAGAAGCTCAATTCACCGCAGCCGCTGGTGGATTGGCATGAGCGGTATTTCGACGATATGTGATCGGAATGCCATCACCCCGCGCCCACGCTAACGTGGGAGCGGCGGTGCGCCGATGCGACTTGCCCCGCGATGGCGCTACTCGAGGACCTCAACCGCCATCCCCACCTTAAGCTCTCCCTCGCCATCCACCGCCAGGTTCTGGCCAAACAGCACATCGCCTTCCTTCTCGCGGAACGTCTTGAGCGTGGTCAACGGCTCACGGTCCGGGCTGCGTTCGCCTGTGGCAGGATCGAGGGTGGTGAGGATGCAGCGCACGCTCGGCTTGAGCACGCGGAAGGTCATGTCGCCAATACGGATGCGCTTCCAGCAGTCCTCGGCAAAGGCCTCGGCCCCCTCGACCACTAGGTTCGGGCGAAACCGCAGCATGTCCATGGGGCGCCCCACCCGACGGCTCAACTCATCCAGCGAGGCCTGGCCGATCAGCAGCAGTGGAAAACCATCGGGAAAGGCTGCCCGGTCACTGTTGAGGCCGTAGCCGCTGGGCAAGTAGCGGGCCCGCTGCTCGGGGCAGTACACCAGCCTTACCGCCTTGCCCAGAAGCTCGCTGAGCCAGGCCGCGGCGGCATCGCCAGCATCGGGCACGCGCAAGGTGTCGCGCCAGATGGTGATACCGCGCAGGGCCTCGTCGGCGGGCGGTACCGGCACCTCCAAGGGCGCCTGCCCCGGCGTCTGAAGCAGCAGTTGACCCTGCTCGCCGTAACTGGCGCCAACCTGCCCCAGCCGGGGCCAGGCGCGCTGGGTCAGGAAGCGGCCGTTTTCCTGCTCCACCACCAGCCAGCGCCGGTCACCGTCCAGGCCCAAATTGCCGACAACGGACGCCTGCAGGCACTGGGCCCGAGCCGATTTTACCGGGTACCGATACAATGTACTGAGAAACATCCCTGCCACCTTGCGCCAGTCGAAACACCAAGCTTATACCGGACCGGTGCCGTCGTTACACCGTGGCGTTGTCCAGGCTCAGGCGTTGACGCACCACATCCACCAGGCGATCGGGTTGGAACTTGGAAAGGAAGTTGTCGCAACCGACCTTCTTGACCATGGACTCGTTGAAGCTACCCGACAGCGATGTGTGCAGCACCACATAGAGACCCCGCAGGCGCGGATCGTTACGGATTTCGGTGGTCAGCCGGTAACCATCCATCTCGGGCATCTCGGCGTCGGTGAAGACCATCAGCAGCTTCTCGCAGACATCCTCCCCGGCATCGGCCCAGCCCTTGAGCAGGCGCAGCGCCTTCAGACCGTCGCTGGCCACGTGCAGCTTCACTCCCAGTTGCGAAAGGGTATCGCGCAATTGCGCCAAGGCCACGGTGGAGTCGTCCACCAGCAGCACCTCGCGACCGCGGGCGCGGGCCAGCACCGGATCTTCGAGTTTGTCGCGGGAGACCTTGGCGTTGTAGGGCACGATTTCGGCCAGCACTTTCTCCACATCGATGACCTCGACCAACTGCTCGTCGACCTTGGTGATTGCCGTGAGGTAGTGCTGGCGGCCAGCACTGGCCGGCGGCGGCATGATGGCTTCCCAGTTCATGTTGACGATACGATCCACACCCCCCACCAGGAACGCCTGCACCGAGCGGTTGTACTCGGTGACGATGATGGTACTGTTCGGCCCCGGCTGCAGCGGGCGCATGCCGATCGCCTGGGACAGGTCAATCACCGGCAGCGTCTGGCCGCGCAGGTTGACCACGCCACAGACGAAGGAATGGCGCTGCGGCATGAGGGTCAGCTTGGGCAGTTGCAGCACCTCCTGGACCTTGAACACGTTGATGGCGAACAACTGCCGGCCAGCCAGCCGGAACATGAGGATTTCCAGGCGGTTCTCACCCACCAGTTGCGTGCGTTGGTCTACCGTGTCGAGAATGCCAGCCATTGGAAGCCCCCAGGCGTGAGTCGGGAAAAAGTGAATGCATCCCCCTGTATCGGCGGACAAGGGCACAGCTTGACCCCTGATGGAAAAAGCCATGCGGGGTGATTGATATCACTTTACCATCATGCTTTACTGCTGCCACATCCTGCCACCTCCGTCGTTCGCAACGAACGATCAGCCTGAAACCTCATCAGGGAAACCCTTAGTGGCAATCGGGTGCAACCTGATGTTCGCAATATCCATTAGCCATTAATGTGACGCCATTCTCACTGCATGAACGGAGTCAGGCTTTTGCGAGCGATCATCTTGGTACGGCAATCCCCGAGGGTGGGGAGCCATGATGGGTAGCACTCCACTGCACACCACCGCCGTGGCGGCCTTTCTGCAGGATGCACAGGTCCTGCTGGCCAGGTCCCAGGAATGCCTGCAGCACCTGGAGTTGATCAGCAACGATCCTGATGCCTGCCAGAGCCTCAACGCGGCACTCGACACCCTGGCCCGGCGCGCCGATACCCTTGACCTGCACGAGGTGGCTCACTATGCGTTCACCTTGCAACAGCTGCTCGCGCCCGCATGTGCCCAGCAGCATCTGAGCGGCGACAGCCTGCCAGTGCTCGCCGCTTGCCTGACCCTGCTCGACTGGCAATTGGAGCTGCTCGATCCGCAGACCGGCCAGCTGGACATGGACACCGAGGAACAACAACTGCTATTGAGCGAGCTGGCCACCGCCTTGGGGCAGCCGTCCACGCAGCTGTGCACGGATTGCCGACAGACCGGCGCGCCCTGCGCTCATCCCCACCTGGATCAGGACCTCAGTGCGCCCACCCGAGCGCACTAACCGAGCTTTCGAGCTACAACTAACTCGCCCTGAAATGAACTTGGCAAAGTGCGCACAAGTTTTTTCAAATGTTTTCATCAGCGTGAATCGTTAGTTACTCAATGTACGATGGAAACATAATTTAATAATGGCACTCTGCTAGCCAAGCCCTTGTCCGCCAGGTCCGCCACAGCCCGGAAAATACGAGGTTTCAAGCAGTTATCCCCCGCGACCAAATTCAACCAAAGTGATAACATGCGCGCATTCGAACATGCGCGCCCAGGTTATCGGTGATTGGATCCGCACCTGAACTTGGACGAAGGTGGGCGGTAATACCTCTTTCAGACGTGTGCAACGCCCCTAACCGCTATAACACAGTGGCTTCCGTACCTATGCCTCCACGCTTGAAGTTTCTCCAGCATTGCCGCCCTAGAGCTGCCCTGCTCCGCTGGACGACTGCCCTGCTGTGCGTTACTTCCCTGGGAGCGAACCTGGTGGCGTACCTGCGCACCCTCCCCCTGTCGGCCAGCCTGCTACTGCTCCAGTTACTGGCGATGATCGGCATAGGTTGGCACCTGCGCCACTGGGCGCGCTCGATCAGCCTGCGCCCCGCCGAGCTGGCCACACGCATGCTCAAGGTTCAGGAAAGCGAGCGCCAGAGACTGAGCCGCGAACTGCACGATGACATTGGCCAACTCTTGACCGCAGCCAAGCTCCAGGTTGACTGGTTGCAACGCCGGGTACCGCCCGAACTGCAAGAGCAGTGCACCGCCCTGCGCAGCACGCTGGACCTGACCTTGAGCAACGTGCGCGATGTTTCCACAATCCTCAACCCGCGCCAGTTGGCCAGCCTGGGGCTGGAGGCGAGCCTGCGCGCGCACCTGCTACGGACCCTTGAAAACACCGAGGTGCACTGGAGCCTTGAATGCCACCAACGCCTGGGCGGCATCAGCGAGGAAGTCACCATGGCGGCTTTTCGCATCACTCAGGAAGCGGTCACCAACATGCTCCGCCACGCACATGCTCGCAACCTGGTGGTCCGCCTGCAGCGCACCTCGGCAGGTCTGGCCCTGTCGATCCAAGATGACGGCGGCGGTTTCATACCAGCGCAGGCCCCCGCGCAGAGCGGCCTGCGCGGCATGGCTGGCATGCAGGAACGGGTGACAGCACTGCAGGGCAGTCTCACCATCACCAGCCAACCTGGCCAGGGCACCCGGATCGACGCACTTTTCCCATGGCCACCCCGCAACCAAGAACGCGCCAGGACTCCTGCTACCGATGACCTGTAATCTCTTGCTGGTGGACGACCACTCCCTGATTCGCGCTGGTGTCAGGGCATTGGTATCGGACATTCCCGGCTATACCGTGATCGGCGAAGCCGATGACGGCGGACAACTCCTTGAGCAGGTCTTGCGCCTGGCGCCGGACATTGTCCTGCTGGATATTTCCATGCGCTCGACCAGTGGCCTGGACGCGCTAACGCAGCTACGCGCAAACGGTTGCACCTGCAAAGTCCTGATCCTGTCGATGCACACCGACCCGGAACTGATCATGCGCGCACTGGAAAGCGGCGCCCATGGCTACCTGCTCAAGGACACCACAGCCACCGAACTGGAACAGGCGCTGACTGCCCTGCGCAACGACGAACGCTACCTCAGTCCGGCCATCGCCCACACCGTGATCAACCAGGCGCTGCTGCGCGCCCAGAACGGCCGCCAGCCGAGCAACGACGGCCACAACCTGACCGCGCGTCAGCTGGAGATCCTGCGCTTGATCGTGCGCGGCAAATCGACCCGGGAGATCGCAAGCGGTCTGGGGCTGTCGATAAAGACCGTGGAAACCCACCGTTCGCAGATCATGAAGCGCTTGCAGATCTACGACGTAGCAGGCCTGGTGCTGTTCGCAGTGCGCGAAAAAATCATCAGCCTGGATGACTGAGCAACGGTGAATCCTTGGGCAAGTGCACACGCAACGCCCCTGGCAGCGCTTCAAAACGCAAGCTTGCCGCTTGCAGGGGCTCACCGTCGAGGTTCATGTCCAGCCCTTGGGCGCCCTTGATCTCCACCCACGGCAAACGGGCGCGCACAAACAACCCCTCACCAGCCAGCAGCTCGCGCAGGGCTCCAGCCATTTCCTGCGGCGCCGGCAGGATACCGACGTCCAGCAGGCCATCATCCACACTGGCCTCGGGGCACAATACGTGCCCGCCACCGGCCTGGCGACCGTTGCCGATCCCCAGCGCCAGCAACTCCCCCTGCCACTGGAACCCAGGCCCCTGCAGCTCCACCGAGGCCGCCTGCAGCTCACTGAAACGCGACAGCCCGGTGAACAGGTAGGCCGCAGCACCCAGCACTTTCTTCAGGTCTTCGGAGGTATTGGCGGTGACCTGGGTGCCGAATCCACCGGTCGCCATGTTCAGGAAAAGCTGGTCGCCCACCCGCCCCAAGTCGATCGCACGCGCCGGCACCTCCAGTAGGTCCAGGGCCGCTTGCGGTTCAAGGGGGACTCCCGCCGCCTTGGCGAAGTCGTTGGCCGTACCCAACGGCAACAGCGCCAGGCTGGCCTGGGTGGCCGCCAGCCCCATGGCTTCGGCCACGTCGCGCAATGTGCCATCCCCGCCGCCGGCCACCACGTGAGCATAGCCCGCCGCCAGTGCTTCCCCGACCAGGCGCTGGGCATCACCGCCCTCCCAGGTCAGGCGCACATCCAACTCCCAGCCACGCTCCCGCAGCTGGCCCACCGCGGCCCGCACGTCCTCGTTGGTGGCCTGCTTGCCATGCAGGATCAGCAATGCCTTGCGCTCGCTCATGTTGCCCTCCCGGAAAAATGCACAGAAATGCCCTACTGCAATCTCGACCATGAACGCACACGGATTGCTGCATGCTCCGTCCAAAAACCGCCGTTTCCCGTAAATGCCATTGAAAGCCGCTCGCGACAGGCGCATCATTCGACAAATATTTGGCCTTCATGGAAGATGCCGCCCAAAAAAGTCATTTTATTGACTTTGCGCCGCCAGACGCCTGACAGGTCGTGATTTCCTTGCATTGCGCTGCCCCGCAGCGCCCCGATTCGAGGCTGTGACTATGAGCGTTCTGATCCCTTGCATCATCGCTGGCGGCGCCGGCACCCGATTGTGGCCGGTCTCGCGCGAAGCGATGCCCAAGCCGTTCATGCGTCTTCCCGACGGCATGAGCCTGCTGCAGAAGACCTTCAACCGCGCCAGCAACCTGCCTGGGGTCGAGCGCGTGCTCACGGTGACCAACCGTGAGGTGGTATTCCGCACCCAGGACGAATATCGCCAGGTTGGCACCCAACGCGTAGCCCACGATTTCATTCTCGAGCCAATGGGCCGTAACACCGCCCCCGCCATCGCTGCTGCAGCGCTGCACTGCGCCGAACAGTACGGCGAGGATTGCCTGCTGCTGGTAATGCCCGCCGACCACCTGATCCAGGACCAGGAGGCTTTCCAAGCCGCTGTGTGCCAGGCCATGGCGCTCGCCGGGCAAGGCTGGCTGGCTACCTTCGGCCTGTTGCCGACCCGCGCCGAAACCGGCTTCGGCTATATCGAACAAGGCCAGACGCTGGCAGCCGGCGCTTTTCGGGTCGCCCGCTTCGTTGAAAAGCCTGACGCCGAGACCGCCCAGGGCTACCTCGAAGGTGGCCGACACCTGTGGAATGCCGGCATGTTCTGCCTGCGCGTCGGCACCGTACTGCAGGAACTGCAGACTCATGCCCCCGAAGTCCTGCACAGCGTGACCCACTGCCTGGAACACAGCCAGGTCAAGGAGGGACCGTCCGGCCTGCAAGTGGAACTCGATCCCGAATGCTTCGCCCTGACACCCGACATCTCCATCGACTACGCCCTGATGGAACAATCCGCCCAGGTGGCGGTGGTGCCATGTGACATCGGCTGGAGCGACATCGGCTGCTGGGAGGCGGTGCGTGAACTGCGCCCGACCGATGACCAGGGCAACCATTGCAACGGTGAAACCGTACTGCATGATGTCAGCAACTGCTACATCGACTCGCCACGACGCCTGGTCGGCGCGGTCGGCTTGGACAATCTGATCGTCATCGATACCCCCGACGCACTGCTGATCGCCGATGCCGCGCGCAGCCAGGAAGTCAAGGTGATTGCCCAGCAGCTCAAGCATCAGGGCCATGACGCCTACCGACTGCACCGCACCGTAACCCGCCCCTGGGGCCTGTACACCGTGCTCGAGGAGGGCCCGCGGTTCAAGATCAAGCGCATCATGGTGCGCCCGGGTGAATCGCTGTCACTGCAGATGCACCATCATCGCAGCGAGCACTGGATCGTCGTCAGCGGCATGGCCTGCGTGACCAATGGCGAGGAAGAGTTCTTGCTCGACACCAACGAATCCACCTTCATCAAGCCTGGGCGCAGCCACCGCCTGACCAACCCCGGTGTCATCGACCTGGTGATGATCGAGGTACAAAGCGGCGAATACCTGGGCGAAGACGACATCGTACGCTTTACTGATATCTATGGACGCGCCCCGGCGGCGGCAGCACCTGCCTGACTGCCAGAGGGCGCGTTTTTGCCATCCAGGGCCGGCAACCGGCCAACCGCGAGGATTCAGGCTCATGCGCATACTCTGGACCCTGCCCTACCTGCCCTGGCCCACCACCAGTGGCAGCAAGACCCGGCAGTACCACCTGCTGCGCACCCTGGCGCAGCATGGCCACCGGATCACCTTGCTGGTGCAGTCCAAGATCCCCTTGAGCGATAGCGCGCGTGAAGCCCTGGAACCCTTGGTGGAACGCCTGATCGTACTGCCCAGGCGAGCACTGAACAGCCCAATGAACCTGTTCGCCTCACCCATAATCGACTACCCCATGCGGGTCATCATCAATGGTTTGGCGCCTTGTCTGCGACACCGTTTCGAACAACTGCTGGACGAACCCTGGGATGTGATCCAGATCGAGCACAGCTACAGCTTCCAGCCGTTCGAGAGGGCCCTGCAGGCCAGGGGCCTGCCGTACATGCTCAGTGAGCATTACCTGGAGTCGGTGATGGGTGCCGCCTGCCATGACCGCCTGCCGTTGTGGTTGCGTCCGCTGAACGCCTTCGACCGCTGGCGCTATCGGCGCTGGGAACAACGGGTACTGCGCCAACCCAGCGAGGTGGTGGCGGTCAGCGCTCACGATGCCGAACTGATCGGCCAGATCAGCGGCCGCCCGGTAAATGTGGTGGTCAATGGCGTGGACTGCGACCACTACCAGGACGTATGTCCTACCCCACATAGCCAACGCCTGCTGTTTGTCGGCAACTTCGAGTACGGCGCCAACCTGGAAGCGATCGAGTGGGCGCTGGAAGAAATCCTGCCCCAGGTATGGATGAGCAACCCGGCGGTACGCCTGGCCATTGCCGGGCACGCATTGCCGGCCAGCTGGAAGCTGCACTGGAACGACCCACGCATCGAGTGGGTAGGTTACCGTCCCGACCTGCGTGAGCTGCAGCGCCGCTCGGCGTTGTTCTTCGCCCCCCTGCGCCATGCTGGAGGCTCCAAGGTGAAGATCCTTGAGGCCCTGGCTGCCGGGCTACCGGTCATCACCACCAGCAAGGGCGCCTCGGGTTTGGCCATGAACAACGGCGAGCACTACCTGGGTAGCGACGACAGCGGCCAACTGGCTCTGTTGATCACCCAACTGCTCAATCAGCCTTGGCGCATGGGCCAGCTAAGCGTCGCCGGGCGTCAGTTTGCCCGTCAACGTCATGACTGGAGCGTCGCCGCCCAGCAGTTGGAGAACGTGCACATGCGCCTGACCCAGTTGGCACCGGCAGGCGCAGGCGCCAACGGCGGTGTGCTAGCCAAGTAGCTCACTGAACGGGATGAACGTTACCGCATCGCCCTGCCTGGGCGTGCTGCCCTCCAGCACCTCCACCACCCCGTCGGCCCAGGCCGCGCTACGCAGCACACCAGAACTCTGGTTCTTGTAGATGCGTACAAGACCGTCCTCGATGCGCGCGCGCAGGTACTCGCGGCGGGATCCGGCCTTGGGCCAGTCGAAGCCCGCCGGCACGCTGAACCGCAAGGGCGCGACGTTGCCCACGCCCAGCCGGCGGAGCAGGTAGGGCCGCGCCAGCAGGCCGAAGGTCACCAACGTCGAGGCTGGGTTGCCCGGCAAGCCGATAACCGGCACCCCTTGGTAATGGCCGAAGGTCAGCGGCTTGCCTGGTTTGATCGCCAGCTTCCACAGCGCCAGCTCGCCCGCTTCGCGCAGGGCCAGGCCAAGAAAATCTGCCTCGCCCACCGACACACCGCCAGTGGAGAGGATCAGGTCGACGCTCCCCAACTCGGCCAGGGACTGACGGGTGCGCGCAAGATCATCGGGCAGGATCCCGGCGTCGACCACCTCGCAGCCGAGGCGTTGCAGCCAGCTGACCAGCAAGCGCCGGTTGCTGTTGTAGATCTGCCCAGGCCCCAGTGGCAAACCCGGCTCGACCAGTTCATCGCCGGTTGAAAGCACCGCGACCCGTGGTTGGCGGCGCACTTCAAGTGTGCCGTAGCCCAGGGTCGCGGCCAGCCCGAGCTCGATCGGCCCCAACCGCGTGCCGGCGCTCATGACCTGTTCGCCGACACGGGTTTCCTGGCCCTTGGGGCGAACGTTCTGGGCCAGTGACAGGCTTTCGAGGAAGCGCACTCGCCCATCCGCGAGCACCTCGGTGTTTTCCTGCATCTCGACGCAATCGGCGCCTTCCGGTAGTGGCGCGCCGGTGAAGATTCGCGCGCAGGTGCCCGGCTCCAGCGGCTCCGGCGCATGCCCTGCGAAGATGCGCTGGGTCACCCGCAGCGGCTCGCCCTGCCAGTCGGCCAGGCGCAGGGCGTAGCCGTCCATGGCACTGTTGGGCCACGGCGGAAGGTCGAGGCCGGCCACCAGTTCATGGGCCAGGACCCGCCCTTCGGCTTCGGCCAGCGCGAGGTGTTCGGTCTCGGCGATGGGCGCCTTCTCGGCCAGCGCCAGCAGCCGCTCCAAGGCCTCTTCCACCGGCATCAACGGCCGGGCCACCTCAACCACGGCTGTCACAGGCCGCTGCCTGCTTCAGGTGCGGCACGAAGTTGCACGGCCGGTGACGGGCATCCAGCTGCTCGGCGAGGATGCCGTCCCAACCGGTGCGCACGGCATTGGTCGAGCCCGGCAGGCAGCAGACCAGGGTGCCGTTGGCAAGGCCTGCCAGGGCACGGGACTGCACGGTGGAGGTGCCGATGTCGGCCACCGAGATCTGCCGGAACAGCTCGCCAAAACCCTCGACCTGCTTGTCCAGCAGGCACGCCACGGCCTCCGGGGTGCTGTCGCGCCCGGTAAAGCCAGTGCCGCCGGTGATCAGCACCACCTGCACATTATCATCGGCGATCCAGGTCGCGACCTGGGCGCGGATCTTGTACAGATCGTCCTTGAGCAGCACGCGCTCGGCCAGGTGATGGCCAGCGGCGCCGAGCCGATCGACGAATAGCTGGCCGGAGGTGTCGGTATCGAAGGTACGGGTGTCGCTGACCGTCAGCACGGCGATATTCAGCGCTACGAAAGGGGTATCTGCCTTGGCTTTCATGGGAGTCCGTCGCGGGGGAACAGGGAATGTGCGCTGTTATATCACAGGCCACGGCGCCCAGACCGCGACGTTGTTCTTGGTCAATGCCGGTGCGATGGCGCTATGCTGCACTGTGCAAGGAACTTGCGTGGACGCCCTGCGTCTTAATGACATCTAGCACCATCGCACTGGAGAAACACGATGATCCAACGGACCCTTCCCGCCTTCCTGCTTGCCCTGGGCCTGGGCGCCCTCGCCGGCTGCGCCTCGCCAACCGTCATCACCCTGAACGACGGCCGCGAGATCCAGGCGGTGGACACCCCGTCGTATGACGACGACTCCGGCTTCTACGAATTCGAACAGCTCGACGGCAAGCGCACGCGCATCAACAAAGACCAGATCCGTACCGTCAAGGAGCTGTGATCCAGCCCTGCGTTTTTGGCGCAACTCCTTTTTGCAACAAGGGGTTGCGTTGAAAAAATCGATGCAGTAGGATTTCGGACATCGGAGTGTAGCGCAGCCAGGTAGCGCGTCTCGTTCGGGACGAGAAGGCCGCAGGTTCGAATCCTGTCTCTCCGACCAAAACCTGCAAAAAACCCGCCTTGCGCGGGTTTTTTGTTGCCTGCGAAAAGGCAAATCACCGGTGGGAGCAGGCCAGCCTACTCCCACGCTTGTGCGCTTACTCCGGCAACACCGGCACATGCAGCAGCTGCAAGCGCGCACTGCTCCATTCGCGGGTCTTGTTGGTCAACTCAAGGTCGTTGTTCAGCTTTTGGCCGTAGGTCGGCACGATTTCCTTGAGCTTGGCCTGCCACTCGGCGCTCTTGATCCGATCCTTGAAGGTCTTCTCCAGCACGGTCAGCATGATCGGCGCGGCGGTCGAGGCACCGGGGGACGCACCCAGCAGCGCGGCGATGCTGCCATCCTCGGCGGCCACCACTTCGGTACCGAACTGCAGCACGCCACCGTGCTCGGGATCCTTCTTGATCACCTGCACGCGCTGGCCGGCCTGGAGCAGTTGCCAGTCTTCGTTCTTGGCGTTGGGGAAGTATTCGCGCAGGGCCGCCATGCGGTCGTCGAAGCTGAGCATCAGCTGGCCCATCAGGTAGGTGCTCAGGTCGATGTTGTCGATGCCGGCATGCATCATCGGGCTGATGTTGTGGGTGGTCAGCGAACTGAACATGTCCAGCAACGAGCCGTACTTGAGGTACTTGGTGGAGAAGGTCGCGAACGGGCCGAACAACAGCACCTCCTTGCCATCGATCACCCGGGTGTCCAGATGCGGCACCGACATCGGCGGCGCGCCGACCGAGGCCTTGCCGTACAGCTTGGCCTTGTGGCGGGCGACCAGGTCGGCATTGTCGGTCATCAGGAACTGGCCACCGACCGGGAAGCCGGCATAGCCCTCGGCCTCCGGGATGCCGGACTTCTGCAACAGCTTGAGCGCGCCGCCACCGGCGCCGATGAAGACGAACTTGGCTTTGACCGCAGTCTCCTTGCCACCTTTGGCCAGGTCGGCCACCACCACGTTCCAGCTGCCGTCGTCGTTGCGCACGATATCGCGCACTTCATGGCTCAGGTGCAGTTGCACGTTCGAGTTGCGGGTCATGGCGGCGAACAGCTGGCGGGTGATCTCGCCGAAGTTCACGTCGGTACCGATGCCCATCCGGGTCGCGGCCACCTTCTGCCCGGGGTCACGGCCTTCCATCACCAGCGGCACCCACTGGCGGATCTGCTCGTGGTCCTCGGTGATCTCCATGCCGCGGAACAGTGAGCTGTGTTGCAAGGCCTCGACGCGCTTGTGCAGGAAGGCGACGTTCTCGTCACCCCAGACGAAGCTCATGTGCGCCACGTTGTTGATGAACGAACGCGGGTTGCTCAGCACGCCCTGCTCGACCTGGTAGGCCCAGAACTGCTTGGACACCTCGAACTGTTCGTTGACATTGACCGCCTTGCTGATGTCGATGCTGCCGTCCTTGCCGACGCTGGTGTAATTCAGCTCACAGAACGCCGAGTGGCCGGTACCGGCATTGTTCCAGGCATTGGAACTCTCTTCGGCGACCTGGTCCATGCGCTCGTAGACGTCGACTTTCCAATTCGGTTCCAGTTCGGTGAGGTAGGTGCCGAGGCTTGCACTCATGATGCCGCCGCCGATCAGCAGGACATCGACGGACTTTTGTGGCTCCGCGGGCTTGGAGCAGCCGATGACGCTCAGGCACAGGAGCGTCAGCAGGATTCTTTTCATTAGCTCAATCCAATTGAAGTGAAGGATTGGCAGTCGTTGCCCCCGGTGTGCACGCCCGGTTGTTGTTGTGGTTGGCAGGAGTTTCGCGAAATCGGGGCACGATCGCCTCGGGCCTTGGCCCGGGGCGCCGTAAAGCAGGGAGTGTGCCAGCCCGGGCGGGGCCACGGCTGACGCCGCCCACAGCGTCCTCGGCCAACCAATGGATGGCGACAATCCGCCACAGGTAACTGATGCGACATGCGAATATGGCGGATTTCCCCACCCTCAAAAGCATCGCGGTGCAAGTCGCATCGGCGCACCGCAATGGCGATTCAAGCGGTCAATCGAGAAGTCACTTCGCCCAACTGACCCGACAGTCCATGCAGGCGCTGTCCGGCCTGCTCGGTTTGCTGCACCGCCTCCTGGTTGGCGGTGGCGATGCGGGTGATCTCGACCAGGTTGCGCGAGATATCCTCGGCGACGCTGGTCTGCTCCTCGGCTGCGGTAGCGATCTGCCGGTTCATGTCGCGTATCGCTTCAACTGCCGTGGTGATGCGCTGCAGCATCTGCCCGGCGTGCTGCACCTGCTCGGCGCCCTCCTCGCTGCGCTGCCGGCCACTTTCGATAGCCTTTACCGCCTCCACCGCACCCGACTGCACCGCCTCGATGATCTGGTGGATCTCGGCGATCGATGCCGCGGTGCGCTGGGCCAGGCTGCGTACCTCGTCGGCTACTACCGCGAAACCCCGCCCGGCCTCGCCAGCACGGGCGGCCTCGATGGCGGCGTTAAGCGCCAGCAGGTTGGTCTGTTCGGCGATGCCGCGAATCACTTCAAGCACCTTGCCGATGCGCGTGCTGTCGTTTTCCAGGTGGCGAATCACCGCTGCGGTGCCGGCGATCTCGCGGTTGACCACGGCAATGGTGTCGATGGTGCGCTGCATGACCTGCTCGCCCGCCTGGGCACTGTGGTCGGCCTCGTCCGCCGCGCGGGCGGCATCGGCGGCATGGCGGGCCACTTCCTGGGCGGTGGCGGACATCTCGTGCATGGCCGTGGCGACCTGGTCGGTACGCTGGAACTGATCATGGGTGCCATGGGCCATGTCGCTGGCGATACGGCTGAGCTGGCCGCTGGCGCTCTCCAGCTCCTCGGCGTTGTCCTTGAGCCGACCGACGGTGTCGGCAAGAAAATCACGCAGGGTGTTGGCCGCCAGCGCCAGGCGCCCGAGTTCATCCTCGCGACGGCTGTCGACCCGGGCGGCGAAACGCCCCTGGCTGAGCTGGGCGACGTAGTCGATCAACTGGCGGATTGGCTCGACCAGGCTGCGGTTGACCAACCACAGGCTGAACAGCCCGACCAGCACGGCCGAGGCCAGCATCACCAGAACGCCCAACCACACCGTTCGCTCGGCGCTGGCGCTGATGGCGTCGGCACGCCCGTGGGCATCGGCGCGCAGTTGCTCCACCAGAGCACTCATCTGGTCGCTGGTGGCGCGGTCCACGCCCTTGACCGCCAGGTCGCCGGCCACCGGGTCGCCACCGGCAGCCAGGAATGCCTGGCGCCCTTGCTCGTAGGCCGAACCCAGCTGGCGGTGGCTGGCCTTGAGCTGCTCCAGGCGCGCCTTGAGCGCCGGATCGCTGCTGTCGATCAATTGCCCCAGCAATTGCTGCACCTGCTGCTCGCGGGCCTGGAACTGCTGCCAGTACTTGTCCAGCTCCGCCGGTTGGCGACCACGCAGCAGCACGTTCTTCCATTCCTGCACCTGGATCTTGAACTGCAGGTTGGCTTCGTCGATCAGCTGCGAGGCACGCAACGGTCCGTCCACCAGCTCGGCGTAGCCGCGCACACTGGAGGACAGGAACTGGAAGCACACCAGGGCGATCAACAGGATCGCCACCAGGCTGCCACCGAGCAGGGAGAGAATTTGGACTCTGAGGGATTTACGCAAGATTGCGATCTCGGAACAAGGAAGAGGGAAACGACGCACGCCGGCACCGCCGACAGAGGCCTCCTTGTCCTCGTTCGCTGCCCCATCAACGCCGCCATCGTGGGATGGCAACCAGGGCAAGCACCTGCGCAACAGCCGAGGCAGATAGTCTCAGGCAATTGCTACAGATTTATTACAGAACAGCGACAGCAAGACACTCAGCCCGAGTTGAATTGCAGTGCTGCCAGGCGGGCGTAGAGTGGGCTTTGCTCGATCAGTTGTCGATGGGTCCCGACGGCCGCCAGTCGGCCTTTGTCGATCACCGCGATACGGTCGGCATGCTGCACCGTCGCCAGGCGGTGGGCGATGACCAGAGTGGTGCGCCCGGCCATCAGTTGTGGCAATGCCTGCTGGATCAGATACTCGCTTTGTGCGTCCAGCGCGCTGGTGGCTTCATCCAGCAGCAGAATCGGCGCATCCACCAGCAGCGCCCGGGCGATCGCCAGGCGCTGGCGCTGACCACCGGACAAGCCCACGCCACCCTCGCCCAAGGGTGTCTGGTAGCCCTGGGGCAGCTGGATGATGAATTCATGGGCATGGGCACCGCGCGCAGCCGCCTCGACCTCGGCCAGGCTGGCCTCGGGCCGACCGTAGCGGATATTGGCCTCGACCGTGCCGCGAAACAGCGCCGGCTGCTGGGCTACCAGGGCAAACTGGCGACGCAGGTCGACAGGTGCCAGCCCGGTGATCGGCTGGCCATCGAGCAAAATCGCGCCACCTTGCGGGTCGTAGAACCGCAGCAGCAGGTCGAACAGGGTCGACTTGCCAGCCCCCGACGGGCCGACCAGCGCCAAAGTCTCGCCGGGGCGGATATGCAGGCTGAGGCCGTCGACGGCCGCCACTGCGGGCCGTGACGGGTAGGCGAAGCGCACCTCGCGCAGTTCGATGTCGCCACTGGTACGCCCGTGCGCCAACCCCACCGGCTGTGACGGCGCCAGGATCGCCGTCTGCGCCGCCAGCAGCTCGGCGATGCGCTCGGCGGCACCGGCGGCCCGTTGCAATTCGCCGATCACCTCGCTCAGGGTGCCGAAGGCGCTGCCGACGATCAGGCTGTAGAACACGAACGCGGCGAGCTCGCCACCCGAGATGCGCCCAGCGATCACATCCGTGCCACCCACCCAGAGCATTACCCCCACTGCGCCAAGCACCAGCACGATCACCAGGGTAATCAGCCAGGCACGCTGAGCGATACGCCGCCGCGCCACGTCGAACGCCGCCTCCACGGTGTCACCGAACAGTGCCTGGTCACGCGCCTGGTGGTTGTAGGCCTGCACCGTCTTGATCTGGCCAAGGGTCTCGGCGACATAGCTGCCCACATCGGCCACCCGGTCCTGGCTCTGCCGCGACAGGCTGCGCACGCGCCGGCCGAACAGGAGGATCGGCGCCAGCACCAGGGGCAGGGCCAGCACCACGATGCTGGTCAGCTTGGGGTTAGTGACGAACAGCAGGATCACCCCGCCGACCACCATCAGCGCATTGCGCAGGAACAGCGACAGCGACGAGCCGATGACGGACTGCAGCAGAGTGGTGTCGGCAGTCAGCCGCGACTGGATCTCCGAACTACGGTTGTCCTCGAAGAACCCCGGATGCAGCCAGACCAGGTGGTCGAACACTGCCCGGCGGATATCGGCCACGCAGCGCTCGCCGATCCACGACACCAGGTAGAAACGGGCGAAGGTCCCCACCGCCAGCGCCACCACCAGCAGCATGAAGAGGCCGATGGTCTGGTTGAGCTGGTGCGCCGAGCCGGTCATGAAGCCCTGGTCGACCAGCAGACGGATGCCCTGCCCCATGGACAAGGTAATGGCGGCGGTGACCACCAGCGCCAGCAAGGCCAGCAGCGCCTGGCGGCGGTAGGGCCGGACGAACTGCCAGCCCAGGTGCAGGGCCCGGCGCTGGCGAGAAGAGATTGGATCAGGCATGGCAAGGCCATTCGGCTGGGGGATAGCACAAGACTACCACTCGTCGGCCTTCTGCAACCCTGGGATTGTGTCGCCGTCCCATCATCGAGCGGGGCAGTAGTGACTATGCCCAATCGTTCTAACCCGGTACTGGAGCTTTGCCGCGCTTTCTGTTGGACTGATTTGGCAAGACGCCTAACAAGCTGTCACAGACCAGTCACGGCGAAGCATTACCTTGAGCTTGAACCTGAAAGAGGAGACAGGACATGAGCTTGCAGCACACCAATACGGCCACTACCCAGACGCGCCCGCAACCTCAGGTTTGCGGCTCGATCATCGATGCCCAAGGCCGCGAAGTCCCGATCACAGAACAGATGATCCAGAAAGCCTGCAAAGACCTGGAAGACAGTCGGGTAGAGAAAGTCCGCAAGGACTGACCCCCCTTGAATTGCGTGCAAACCCGGCGCCTGCGCCGGGTTTTTCTTTGTGTGCCCCAGCCTCAACTGCGGGTAAGGACTTGGCCCACGACCGCCATCACACCAGAACCGCCCCCAACGCGCTGACCACCTGCGCCAGTTGCGGCGCCTCCCCCCGCAGCCGTACGGCCAATCCCTCGATTTCACGGCGCACCGGATAATGCTTGCGCAGCAGGTCGAACGCGGCGCGTTGCTCGGCCGAGTCGTCGCTGAGGCTGCGACGAAAATCCGCATCGTCGCGACGCGGGTCGTACACCGCGCGGCACAGGGTGGCCAATGTCCACCCCGGCTCCGCGCTGGCGTCGAACTCGATCAGCGCCAAGCCCGTCGCCGGCAACAGGTCGGCCAGTCGCACCTGCTCGGGCAAGCCCTGCCAGCGGCAGAACGCCTGGTAGATCTGCGCCGTGCCACGCTGCTTGCCATCCAGGCTGTAACCGGCGATATGCGGCGTGGCCAGGGTGCACAGATCGGCCAGCGCCAGGTCCACCTGCGGCTCGCCCTCCCACACGTCGAGCACCGCATGCACGTCCTCGCGATCCAGCAGCAGTTCGCGCAGGGCCGCGTTGTCCACTACCGGTCCACGGCTGGCGTTGATGAGCCAGGCGCCGGCACGCAGGCGCGCCAGGCCAGGCTGGTCGAGCAGGTGCCAGGTCGGGTGCTCGCCGCCGCGTTGCAGCGGCGTGTGCAGGCTGATCACATCGCATTGTTCGAGGATCGTCTCGAGATCGACAAAGTCGCCGCCCTCGCTGGCCTGGCGCACCGGGTCGCACACCAGCACCTTCCAACCGAGACCGCGCAGCACCCGCACCAGCCGCCCGCCGACCTCACCCGCGCCGACCACGCCGTAGACGCGCTTGCCCAGGTCGGCCCCCTCGAGCTCGGCCAGGGTCAGCAGGCTGCCCAGCACGTAGTCCACCACGCCACGGGCGTTGCAGCCCGGCGCGCTGCTCCAGTTAATACCGGCTTCGGCGAAATGTTCGAGGTCGAGGTGATCGGTGCCGATGGTGCAGGTGCCGACAAAGCGTACCCGACTGCCCTCGAGCAGTTGCCGATCGACGCGAGTCACCGAGCGTACCAGCAGCACGTCGGCGTCCTTGACGCAGGCGGCGTCGATGGCCCGGCCGGGATAACGGCGGATTTCACCGAAACCGGCAAAGAAGGCATCGAGCAGCGGGATATTCTCGTCGGCAACTATCAGCATGGCGCTCTCCTGTCAGGGGAGCGCAGTGTAGCGCGATCGCGGCGGGCTCAGTCGGCCTTCTTGCGGATCCAGTACAGGTAGGTTCCGGCGTCTTCTTCCTGGCCGAGCAGCTCGTGGCCGAGGAAGATGCAGAACTTGGGGATGTCGCGGCGGGTCGACGGGTCGGTGGCGATGACCTTGAGCACGCCGCCGGATACCAGCTCGCGCACATGCTTGTGCAGCATCATCACCGGCTCTGGGCAGTTCAGGCCGGTGGCGTCGAGGATCGCGTCGTGGGTGAAATCGGTCATGAAAGGCTCCGCAAAATGCTCGTCATTGTGGCGTATCGGCCGAGGGGCGCCAAGCCCACCCCCGCAAGAGCCGGGTACGGTGGGAGAGGGCTTGCCCCGCGATCGGCTCAGCGCGGCTTCAGGTCCAGCCGGCGCAGATGGCAAGTGACTTCCTCACGGTCGTGATACAGCTGCTTGCAGGCGATCGACACCTTCACCTTGCGCGCCTTGAACCCAGCCTCGATGCGATCCAGCAGCTTGCGAACCTCGGCATGGCGTTGCTTCATCGGCAGCTTCAGGTTGACCACCGCCTCGCGGCACAAGCCCTCGCCCAGCCAGGTCTCGATCAGCGAAGCGGTGCGCGCCGGCTTCTCGACGATATCGCAGACCATCCAGTCCACCGTCTGCTTCGGCTGCCAGGTAAAGCCGTCGGCCATCAGATGAGTGACCAGGCCGGTATCCATCAGGCTCTCGGCCATCGGCCCGTTGTCGATGGCGGTCACCAGCATGCCGCGCTTGACCAACTGGTAGGTCCAGCCGCCGGGCGAGGCGCCCAGGTCGACACCCGTCATGTCGTCGTTCAGGCGCGCGTCCCATTGCTCGCGCGGGATGAACTGGTGCCAGGCCTCCTCGAGCTTGAGGGTCGAGCGGCTCGGGGCCTCGCGGGGGAACTTCAGGCGTGGGATGCCCATCGGCCACAGCGCCGAGTTGTCGGCTTCGGCCAGGCCGAGGAAGACCCGGCGGCCGCTGATGAAAGTCAGCAGCAGACGCGGACGGCGGGCGTCATCGACCAGGCGGCCGGCCTTCTCCAGGGCCTTGCGCAGCGGCACTTCGAACTTGCGGCAGAAGGTCGACAGCTCCTTGCCCTCGTTGCTGTCGAGCACCTCCAGCCACAGGCTGCCGCACACCGGCAGCGCAGCCAGGTGCTCGAGCAGCACGCTGATACGGTCGGTCTCCGGCAGCTCGACGTACGTGCCGCGGGCCCACTGGCGCGGGAAGATCAGCTGCGAAAAGCGCAGCGCCTGCATCATGCGTTCGGCGCCACCGGGCTCGGTGCAGACGAACTCGGCGCAGGCACTCTGCGGCTTGCCCTTGGCATAGCCGGGCACGCCCAAATGGGCGGCGTGTTCGCTGATTTCGGCGCAGACCTCGCCCTCGAAGCCGGGCCGGCAATGCATGAACAGGGTATTCATTTCTCACTCCACATCACTGGCGCAGACGGCGCCAGGGCGGCGAATGATAAAGGAAGTCGGGAACCAGCGACACGCCCCATCGGTCCAGAAAAGGGTCGGGACCGGCAAACCGGTCTAACCTGACTGTTCAGCCAGGTCCGTGCCGTGCGGACTGGTCCAGAGCGGTGACACCGGCGAGCAACCCGCAGTCGCCGGGCACCGGAGCACAAGGAGTTGTAAATGCCCTCGCTCGATAGCCTGAAAACCCTCAAGACCCTCCAGGTGGCCGACCGCGCCTACCACTATTTCAGCTTGCCCGACGCCGCCCGCCAGCTCGGCGACCTGCAACGCCTGCCCATGTCGCTCAAGGTACTGCTGGAGAACCTGCTGCGCTGGGAAGACGGCAAGACCGTCACCGGCGACGACCTCAAGGCCCTGGCCGCCTGGCTGCAGGAGCGCCGCTCCGACCGCGAGATCCAGTACCGCCCGGCTCGGGTACTGATGCAAGACTTCACCGGCGTGCCGGCGGTGGTCGACCTGGCCGCCATGCGTGCGGCCATGGCCAAGGCCGGCGGCGACCCGCAGCGGATCAATCCGTTGTCGCCGGTGGACCTGGTGATCGACCACTCGGTGATGGTCGACCGTTATGCCACCCCGGCCGCGTTCGCCCAGAACGTCGACATCGAGATGCAGCGCAACGGTGAGCGCTACGCCTTCCTGCGCTGGGGCCAGAACGCCTTCGACAACTTCCGTGTGGTGCCGCCGGGCACCGGCATCTGCCACCAGGTCAACCTTGAATACCTGGGCCGCACGGTATGGACCCGCGAAGAGGACGGCCACACCTATGCCTTCCCCGACACCCTGGTCGGCACCGATTCGCACACCACCATGATCAATGGCCTGGGCGTGCTCGGCTGGGGCGTGGGCGGAATCGAAGCCGAGGCGGCCATGCTTGGCCAACCGGTATCGATGCTGATCCCCGAAGTCATCGGGTTCAAGCTCACCGGCAAGCTGCGCGAGGGCATCACCGCCACCGACCTGGTGCTGACGGTGACACAGATGCTGCGCAAGAAGGGCGTGGTGGGCAAGTTCGTCGAGTTCTATGGCGACGGCCTGGCCGACCTGCCGCTGGCCGACCGCGCGACCATCGCCAACATGGCCCCCGAGTATGGGGCCACCTGTGGCTTCTTCCCGGTCGACCAGGTGACCCTGGACTATCTGCGCCTGTCCGGCCGCCCCGAGGAAACCGTGCAACTGGTCGAGGCTTACTGCAAGGCCCAGGGTCTGTGGCGCCTGCCCGGCCAGGAGCCGCTGTTCAGCGACACCCTGGCGTTGGACATGAACGAGGTTGAAGCCAGCCTGGCCGGGCCGAAGCGTCCGCAGGACCGCGTTGCCCTGGGCCAGGTACGCCAAGCCTTCGACCACTTCATCGAGTTGCAACCCAAGCCCCTGGCCAAGGAGGTCGGTCGTCTCGAAAGCGAAGGCGGCGGTGGCGTGGCGGTGGGCAATGCCGACCAGGCCGGCGAGATCGACTACACCCACGACAACCAGACCCACACCCTGCGCGACGGCGCGGTGGTGATCGCCGCCATCACCTCCTGCACCAACACCTCCAACCCCAGCGTGATGATGGCCGCCGGGCTGGTGGCGAAGAAAGCCGTGGAGAAAGGCCTGCAACGAAAACCCTGGGTGAAGAGTTCGCTCGCCCCCGGCTCCAAGGTGGTCACCGACTACTACAAGGCCGCAGGCCTGACACCCTACCTCGACCAGCTCGGTTTCGACCTGGTCGGCTATGGCTGCACCACCTGTATCGGCAACTCGGGCCCCCTGGACGAGGCCATCGAGCAAGCCATCGGCAGCGCCGACCTCACCGTCGCCTCGGTGCTGTCGGGCAACCGCAACTTCGAAGGCCGGGTACACCCGCTGGTCAAGACCAACTGGCTGGCTTCGCCGCCGCTGGTGGTGGCCTACGCCCTGGCCGGCAGCGTGCGCGTCGACCTCAGCCAGGACCCGCTCGGCACCGGCAAGGACGGCAAGCCCGTGTACCTGCGCGACATCTGGCCAAGCCAGCAGGAAATCGCCGAGGCGGTCAGCAATGTCGACACCCGCATGTTCCACAAGGAATACGCCGAGGTGTTCGCCGGCGATGCCCAATGGCAGGCGATCGAGGTGCCACAGGCCGCGACCTATGTCTGGCAGGACGACTCCACCTATATCCAGCACCCGCCCTTCTTCGACGACATCGGCGGCCCACTGCCGGAGATCGCTGATGTGCGCAACGCACGCATCCTCGCCTTGCTCGGTGATTCGGTGACCACCGACCACATTTCACCGGCCGGCAACATCAAGGCCGACAGCCCGGCCGGGCGCTACCTGCGCGACAAGGGCGTGGAACCTCGTGACTTCAACTCCTACGGTTCGCGTCGCGGCAACCATGAAGTAATGATGCGCGGTACCTTCGCCAACATCCGCATCCGCAATGAAATGCTCGGCGGCGAGGAAGGTGGCAACACCCTGTACGTGCCCAGCGGTGAAAAGCTGTCGATCTACGATGCCGCCATGCGTTACCAGAAGGATGGCACGCCGCTGGTGGTGATCGCCGGGCAGGAATACGGCACCGGTTCCAGCCGTGACTGGGCGGCCAAGGGCACCAACCTGCTGGGGGTCAAGGCGGTGCTGGCGGAAAGTTTCGAACGCATCCACCGCTCCAACCTGGTGGGCATGGGCGTGCTGCCGCTGCAGTTCAAGGCGGGGGACGATCGCAAGCGCCTGGGGCTGACCGGCAGCGAGCGCATCGATGTGCTTGGGCTGACCGATGCGCAGATCCGCCCGGGCATGAGCCTGCCGCTGCGCATTACCCGCGAGGATGGGCGCCAGGACCAGATCGAGGTGCTGTGCCGGATCGATACGCTCAATGAGGTGGAATACTTCAAATCGGGGGGGATCCTGCATTATGTGCTGCGGCAATTGATCGCAGGGTAGGAACTCACTGCTCGCGCCCGCGCCTTTGGTGCGGGCTGTCGTGGGAGCGGGGTTGCCCCGCTCCCATGCCTGCGCCTTCATATCGTTGTTCCTGCAAAGCATGGTGTCCTGAAGCCGCTTGGCTGAGTCCTACCCTCCATGGACCCACCGGCACAAGGAAACCCAATGCCCCGTCTCCACTGGATCGCCCTGCTCCTGCTCGGCCTCGGCTACACCCTCGCACTGACCCACGGCAGTATCGGCCTGATCGCCCTGCCCGCCTTGCTCGCCCTGTTCTGCAGCGGCCTGCTGGCGCGCCGCCAGGTCCGCTGGCAACAGACCCTCGGCCACCTGCTCTTCGTCGTTCTCGCCATCGCCTTGGCGCTGCACTGGCTGCCCGGCTTCCATGGCGCCCGCGTCATCGACAAGGCCGTCCTCAGCGAAGGCGCGGTGACCTTCTCCATGTACCTGAACCTCGACAAACCGCTGATCGGCCTATGGCTGCTGCTGGCCTGCCCTTGGCTGGTAATGCTGCGCGCTCGCGGCCTGGCCATGAGCCTGGCGCTGATCCTGCCCCTTACCCTGTTCGCCTGCCTGGGTGGCGCCTGGACCCTGGGCCTGGTGGCCTGGGCACCGAAGTGGCCTGACCAGGCCTGGCTGTGGCTGGCCAACAACCTGCTGCTGGTGAGCCTGACCGAGGAACTGCTGTTCCGTGGCTATATCCAGGGCGGCCTGCAACGTCTGTTCAAGCATGAGGGGTTGGCCCTGCTGCTCGCCGCGCTGTTGTTCGGCCTCGCGCACCTGGCTGGCGGCTGGCAGTGGTTCTATCTGGCCACCCTGGCCGGGGTGGGATATGGTCTGGCCTATCGCCATGGAGGGTTGGCCGCGGCAGTCGCGTGCCATGCCTGCGTCAACCTGGCGCACTTCGCCCTGTTCAGCTACCCGATGCTGGCCCCGAGCTGAACAATCGGTCATGATCAGACTTATTCGTCATAATTTATAAAGAAAACTGCAATATTGAAGGCAATGGCTGCGATCAGGATGGTTGCGATAGCTCAACCACACCGATGGCTCCTTGCCGTAGATCAAGGCAGTCAAATATTCATTCAATAAAACCAGAGGCTTGCCGATACCCGTCGAAAGCCTTGCGGATTGAACAGCCAATGCGTAACAACCAGCCGATTACCCAGAGAGAACGGACTTTCCCTGCCCAGCAGCGGTTGATCTCCACCACCAACGCCAAAGGCGTGATCACTTACTGCAACGATGCCTTCATCGAGATCAGCGGGTTTTCCCGCGAAGAACTGATGGGCGCACCGCATAATCTGGTGCGCCACCCCGACGTCCCGGCCGCCGTGTTCGCCCATATGTGGCAGACCCTCAAGCAGGGCCTGCCGTGGATGGGCATCGTCAAGAACCGCTGCAAGTCGGGCGACCACTATTGGGTCAATGCCTACGTCACGCCAATCTTCGACAGCAACCAGGTGGTCGGCTACGAGTCGGTGCGGGTCAAGCCCACGGCCGAGCAGATCCGCCGCGCCGAGGCGCTGTACCAGCGCATCAACCAGGGCAAGTCGGCCATCCCGAAACGGGACAAATGGCTGCCGGTGCTGCAGGACTGGCTGCCGTTCATCCTGGTCAGCCAGATCGGTTTCCTGATCGGCAACTGGCTTGGCCACTCCTGGGGCTTTGCCCTGGCCGCCGGCTTGTCGGTGCCGCTCGGCCTGCTTGGGTTGAGCTGGCAGCAACGGGGCCTCAAGCGCTTGCTGCGCCTGGCCGAGCAGACCACTTCCGACCCCCTGATCGCGCAGATGTATACCGACAGCCGCGGCGTCCAGGCACGCCTGGAAATGGCCATGCTCAGCCAGGACGCACGCATGAAGACCTGCCTGACCCGGCTGCAGGACAGCGCCGAGCAGCTCAGCGACCAGGCCCGCCAGTCCGACACCCTCGCCCACCAGAGCTCCACGGGCCTGGAGCGTCAGCGCGTGGAGACCGAGCAGGTGGCTGCCGCCGTCAACCAGATGGCAGCCACCACCCAGGAAGTGGCCAACCATGTCCAGCGCACCGCAGACGCGACGCAGGAGGCCAATCGCCTGACTAGCCAGGGCCGCAATATCGCCGGCGAAACCCGTGATGCCATCGAGCGGCTGTCGGCTGCCGTGGGCGAAACCGGGCTGACCGTCACTCAACTGGCCAAGGACAGCGACGAGATTGGCGGCGTGGTCGATGTGATCAAGGGCATCGCCGACCAGACCAACCTGCTGGCGCTCAACGCCGCCATCGAAGCGGCGCGTGCCGGTGAGATGGGCCGCGGCTTCGCCGTGGTGGCCGATGAGGTCCGCCAGCTGGCCCAGCGCACCGCTGAATCCACCGGGCAGATCCACACACTGATCGCCAAGCTGCAACAGACTGCCAACAACGCGGTGCAGACCATGGAGACCGGCCATCGCCAGGCCCAGGAAGGTGTCGAGCGGGTCATGCAGGCCGACGAGGCATTGGTGGGCATCAGTGAGGCCGTGGCCAACATCACCGACATGGCGACCCAGATCGCCGCGGCCACCGAAGAGCAGAGCGCGGTGGCCGAGGAGATCAGCCGCAACATCAGCACCATCGCCGACCTCGCCGACCAGACCGCCGGCCAGGCCCAGCGCTCGGCGCTGCTCAGCGAAGAGCTGACCAGCACGGCGGGTACCCAGTACTCGCTGGTGGAGCGCTTCAACCGCTGATGGCAAAAGGCGCCGCTTAAGCGGCGCATCGCCGGCAAGCCGGCTCCCACACTGACCGCGAAGCCCTCAGGCCAAGCGCCATCTCTGTGGTAGCCGACTTGCCGGCGATGTTTTTACCAGTCGAGCTTCAGCCGGCTCTCGAAGTAACGCACCTCACCCGTCAACGGATCCTCGAAACGCAGGCTTTGGGCCAGCAGCTTGAGTGGTCGTGCGTAATCATCCTGCTCGTTGACCAGTTGCGGATAGAACGGATCGTTGCAGATCCCCGCGCCCAGCGCCGCCATATGAACGCGTAACTGGTGGGTCTTGCCGGTGACCGGTGACAGGCCATAGCGCCACAGATCGCCATTTTTCTCCAGCACACAGGCATGGGTTTCGCTGTTGTCGACTCCTTCCACCTCATGCATGCGGAAGAACGGCTCGCCATGCACCAGACGGCTGCGATGCACCAACGGGTAATCATGCTGCGGCATGGCCGCGGCAATGGCCTGGTAATGCTTGTCGATACGCCGCTCGGGGAACAGACGCTGATAGGCGCCACGGCTCTGCGGATTGGCAGAGAACAGCACCAGCCCGGCAGTGTGCCGGTCGATGCGATGCAGCGGCACCAGGTGCGGGTTGTCCAGGCGCCGGATCAGCCGACGCAGCAGGGTCTGCTCGACGTACTCGCCGGTAGGCGTCACAGGCAGGAAATGCGGCTTGTCTGCCACCACCAGGTGCTCATCCACATGCAGGATTTCTTCCTGCACCGGGATCACCTTTTCATTGGGTACTTCACGAAAATAGTGGAGGCGCATCCCCCTACGATAGCGGGTGTCCGCTGCAATGGGCTGGCCCTCGGCATTCAATACCCGCCCTCGGGCGAAGCGATCGAGCCACTGCTCACGCGCGATGCCCTTGAAATGATCGCACAGGCAGTCGAGCACGTTGGCCCAGGGCCCCGGAGGCAGGCATACGGTACTGGCTTGCTGGCGGGCGGGGTCAAAAGGCGTGGTCATCATCAGGCTCGGTCAAGCAGGGGCAGGCATTATCCCCTACCCGGCGTACCTCAACCAGCCTCGCACGCCGGCTCGCAACGCGCCTTTAGCCAGCGCAGCACCTGAACCGCGTCCCAGCGCCCCGGATCGTAGAGGGCGTAGCTCATTCCCTGGTAGCCCACCACATCCAGCGGGCGGTGAAAACCGGCGCGCTGGAACAGCGCCTCGATCTCGGCGAAACAGGTATTGAAATGGACCTTGCCGAACGGTGTGCGCTCGTCGGTGACGATGCCATCGAGGCGCAGTTCCAGCACCGCCTCGCACACACGCTCGGGGGCCATGTGGTTGATGCTGTACTTGAGTTGCTCGACATTGAGCATGGCTTCACCTTGGATACTGTATTTATATACAGCATACGTAGCCAGCCACCGCGCCGTCAATGCGCCGCCGCTCAACCAAGGAAGGCCACCACCTGCTCGGCATCGAACGGCCAGCCCAGCTCGGCGCCGGTGTCACAGCGGCGCAGTACCGGGATGACCAGGCCGTAGCGTTCGAACAGCACCTCGTCCTCGGCGATATCGACCAGCTCGACCAACAAGCCGTGCTCGACGAATGGCATCAGCATGGCTTCGGCCACTTCGCACAGATGGCACCCGAGGGTGCCGAACAATTGGGTTTCAGGCAGCATGCTTCTATCCGCAAAATCGCAGGAAGGGATGCTCATTCTAGGTCCGCCTGCGCCTGCGTGCACCTGACGTGCCTCAATCCTGGCTGGTGGCGCCGATTCGATGCACAGACAAGTCGGCGCCCTGGAACTCCTGCTCATGGCTCAGACGCAGGCCATGCAACGCCTTGATCAACCCGTACACGGCGAAGCCACCGGCCAGGGCGACCAGTACCCCCGCCAGACTGCCCAGCAGCTGGCTGACCAGGCTGACACCACCCAGCCCACCCAGGGCCACCTGCCCGAACACGCCGCAGGCGATGCCACCCCAAACGCCACACAGCCCGTGCAGCGGCCATACCCCCAGCACGTCGTCGATCTTCCAGCGATTCTGCGCGGCAGTGAAGCACCAGACGAACAACCCGCCGGCCACAAGGCCGGTCACCAGCGCCCCCAGAGGATGCATCAGGTCGGAACCTGCGCACACCGCCACCAGGCCGGCCAACGGGCCGTTGTGCAGGAACCCCGGGTCGTTGCGCCCGGCCAGCAAGGCCGACAGGGTGCCACCGACCATGGCCATCAGCGAGTTGATCGCCACCAACCCGCTCACCCCTTGCAGGGTCTGGGCGCTCATGACGTTGAAGCCGAACCAGCCGATGATCAGGATCCACGACCCCAGCGCCAGGAACGGTATGCTGGAGGGAGCGAACGCCACCAGCCGGCCGTCTCGGTAACGGCCGCGGCGCGCGCCCAGCAGCAGCACCGCGGCCAGCGCCAGCCAGCCCCCCATGGCGTGCACCACCACGGAGCCGGCGAAGTCGTGGAAGGGTGCCCCGAAGCGCATATGCAGCCAGGCCTGCAGGCCGAAGTTGCCGTTCCAAACGATGCCTTCGAAAAACGGATAAATGAACGCCACGATCAACGCCGTCGCGCACAGTTGTGGCGCAAAGCGCGCCCGCTCGGCGATACCACCGGAAATGATGGCCGGGATGGCCGCGGCGAAGGTCAGCAGGAAAAAGCATTTGACCAGGGCGTAGCCATGGTCATCGGCGAGAGCCGCGGCAGGCTGCAGAAAGCTCACCCCATAGGCAATCCAGTAGCCGATGAAAAAGTACACCAGCGCGGATATCGCGAAATCGCTGAGGATCTTCGACAGTGCGTTTACCTGATTCTTGTGCCGCACCGTGCCGACCTCGAGAAAGGCGAACCCCGCGTGCATTGCCAGGACCAGGATCGCGCCCATGAGGATGAACAAGGTGTTGGAGCCGTGGACCAGTGAGTCCATCGCGCTATGGGTATTTTCCATGTAGGGCAGACCTGCAAAAAGCACCAGGACAGTTCAAGAACCGGCATCCATGCACCGCATCGGTGCCAGGCCCCTGCCCTGTTTCGGTGAGTTGGCAGCTGCCTGCGTGGTTTTTTCTTGGGTTTGTCGTGGATTGGGTTAAGGTTTAACGGTGTCCGTCTCATGGGCGCATGATTTCGGCGCAGCCTAAGGCAGACACGCACCGCTTTTTAGCAAGCGCTGTACCAACACATCCCGCTGAACCTTCCGCGTCATCGATCACTCGAAATAGCCACACACATCCACAGGGAGAGGCCCACTCATGGCCAGCAAATCGGCAAAGACTGCACAAGACATACTGATGGCTGACTTCCAGGCCCTGGTCCGCGACACCGAAAAACTGCTGGCCGACACGGCCAACCTGGCCGGCGACCAGGCCGATGAACTGCGCGAGCAGATCCACGATCGCCTGGTCCAGGCTCGCGAAACCCTGCAACTGACCCAGGACTCGGTGCGCGCCCGTGGCCAGGCGGCCCTGGGCAGCGCCGAGCAGTACGTGCAGGAGAACCCGTGGCAGGCTATCGGCATCGCCGCCGGCGTCGGCCTGCTGATCGGTCTGCTGGCCAAGCGCTGAGGAACCTTCATGGACAACGAAGCCATCGGCACGGGCGCCTCCGGCAGGCGCCTGGGCGCGGCCGTGCTGGGCTTGCTGCACAGCCATATCGAGCTGTTCGGAATCGAGTTGCAGGAGCAGAAGGCCCGTACCTTGAGTCTGCTGTTGTTCGCCGGCCTGGCGCTGGTGTTCGCCCTGCTGCTGCTTACCGCCCTGTCGGGCCTGGTGCTGGTGCTGCTGTGGGACAGCTATCGCCTGGCAGGCATCATCGGCCTGTGCGCCTTCTACGGGATCGCCGCGCTGTACTGCGGCCTGCGCTTGAAAGCTGCGGTGTTCGACGAGTCCTCGCCCTTCAACGCCACCCTCGAGGAGTTGGCCAAGGATCGGGAGCGCCTGCTGCCATGAGCCTGCCAGAACTCCCCAACACTCGTAACCCGCGGGAACTGCGCAAGGCGCTGTTGCGCCTGCGCATGGAAATGCATCGCCAGCAAATCCGTCAAGAATCCGGGCAGTTGCTTGAACCAGTGCGACGCCTGCGTGGCATGGGTGGCTCGTTCGGTGACGGCCTGGGAGTCAAGCATGGCTCGCTGTGGGGCATTGGCGCCGTGGTTGCCCTGGGCTTTCTGACCGGCAAGGGCGTGCGCAGCGGCAACCTGACGCGCCTGGTACGCCTGGGTGCCAGCCTGGCACCCTTGATTCGCCTGATGCTCAGCCGCCGCGGCTGAAGCCCGAGCGCGCCCAGCCCTTGCGCGGGCGCGCCGGACACAGGAAGCTATCCCGACTCTACGATGGGAGACCACGCCTTGGACTGGCAAACCCTGCTGACCCGCGAACGACTGGGCAAGGCCCTCTACAGCCCCGAGGAGCTCGGACGCAGTCCTTTCCACAAGGATCACGACCGCATCATCTTCTCCGGCGCCTTTCGCCGCCTGGGGCGCAAGACCCAGGTGCACCCGGTGTCCAGCAATGACCACATCCACACCCGCCTCACCCATTCCCTGGAAGTCAGTTGCGTCGGCCGCTCGCTCGGCATGCGTGTCGGCGAAACCCTGCGGGGCCAACTGCCAGACTGGTGCGAGCCCAGCGACCTGGGGATGATCGTGCAGTCGGCGTGCCTGGCCCACGACATCGGCAACCCGCCATTCGGTCATTCGGGGGAGGATGCCATTCGTCACTGGTTCCAGCAGGCCGCGGGGCGGGGCTGGCTGGACGACATGAGCGACGAGCAGCGCGGCGACTTTCTCAATTTCGAAGGCAACGCCCAGGGGTTTCGCGTCCTCACACAGCTCGAATACCACCAATTCGACGGCGGCATGCGCCTGACCTATGCGACCCTGGGCGCCTACCTCAAGTACCCTTGGACTGCGCGCCACGCCGACGCACTGGGCTACAAGAAACACAAGTTCGGCTGCTACCAGAGCGAACTGGGGCTGCTCGAGCAGATCGCCGGCAAGCTCGGTCTGCCTCAGCTCGAACACCAACGCTGGGCGCGCCATCCCTTGGTGTACCTGATGGAGGCCGCGGACGACATCTGCTATGCCTTGATCGACCTCGAGGACGGGCTGGAAATGGAGCTGCTGCAGTACGCCGAGGTCGAAGCGCTGCTGCTGGACCTGGTGGGTGACGACCTGCCGGAAACCTATCGCCTGCTGGGCCCGGGCGAGTCACGTCGGCGCAAACTGGCGATCCTGCGCGGCAAGGCCATCGAGCACCTGACCAATGCCGCCGCCCAGGCTTTCGTCGAACAACAGAAAGCTCTGCTTGCCGGGCGGCTGGCCGGTGACCTGGTAGAACACATGCACGGCCCCGCGCAACGCTGCGTGCTCCAGGCCAAGGACATGGCACGCAAGAAGATCTTCCAGGACAAGCGCAAGACGCTGCACGAGATCGGCGCCTACACGACCTTGGAGATCCTGCTCAACACGTTCTGTGGCGCGGCTCTGGAGCAGCACGGTGGGCGCACGCCGTCGTTCAAGAGCCGGCGGGTGCTGGACCTGATCGGCAACAATGCCCCCGACCCTCAAGGTTCGCTGCATGACGCGTTCCTGCGCATGATCGACTTCATCGCCGGCATGACCGATAGCTACGCCAGTGAAATGGCCCAGGAAATGACCGGGCGCTCCAGCCCGAAGTAACCTAGACGAGGCGGCAGACGAATGTTTGCCGCCCCACGTTTAATTTGTATGAAATTTCCTAAACCATTTTTTTATAAATAAACTTACCCACCCCCACCCCGGGCGAAAGTTATCAACTCCTGATAAAAGCCCGCCAATATCTACAACTGTCGTAGCAAAGTTTCACGGGCGCTGTAAGTTAATTCCTATATCCCGCATTTGGCACTTACCTCCCTGCCCGCCGCCATGCAACTGAGCTAATGTGCCGGCTGCCTTCACCTGCAGCTGGAATGTTGAATATGCACTCAGTCTTTATTGTTGATGACCATCCCGTTATACGCTTGGCGATACGGATGTTGCTGGAGAACCAGGGATACCGGGTGGTCGGTGAATCGGACAATGGCGTTGACGCCATGCAGCTTATCCGTGAGACCCCACCAGACCTGGTCATACTGGACATCAGCATCCCCAAGCTCGATGGCCTGGAAATGCTGTCGCGCCTGCAGGCCATGGCCATTCCGTTGAAGGTTCTGGTGCTGACGGCGCAATCCCCGGCACTGTTCGCGGTGCGCTGCATGCATTCCGGCGCGGCCGGGTATGTGTGCAAACAGGAAGATCTCAGCGAGTTGCTCAGCACCATCAAGGCCGTGCTGTCCGGCTACAACTACTTTCCCAGCCAGGCACTCAATCCACCGCCAACAGGCAGCAACCAGGAACTGGAACTGTTCCGCCAGGTCAACGACCGGGAGTTGATGGTCCTGCAACTTTTTGCCCAGGGCCGCAGCAACAAGGAAATTGCCAAGGGCATGTTCCTCAGCAACAAGACCGTCAGCACCTACAAAAAACGCCTCATGCACAAATTGCGCGCCAGCACATTGGTAGAGTTGATCGATGTCGCCAAGCGCAACGCACTGGTTTGAAATGATGACGTGGAGGTACATCGCTATCTTGTTGCTCTGCCTGGGCACACCGCTGCAGGGTGGCGGCGTGACCGTCGACCTGGGCCGCACCTACACCTTGCTCAGCCGCTCGGCGCCGACGTCGGTCCGGCCGCCCTTGACAGCGGCCCAGCGCGACTGGCTCGCACAGCGCAAGGAGCTGGTGCTGGGCACCTCGGCGCCTGATTATCCACCCTTTGATATCGCCACGGGTGGACGCGAATACCAAGGGCTGACCGCCGACTACGCCGGCTTGATCGGCAGCGCCCTTGGCCTGCCTGTACGCGTGCAGCGTTTCCCCAGCCGCCCGGCGGCCGTGGCGGCGCTAAAGAGCGGCCATATCGATCTGCTGGGCAGCGCCAACGGTTACGAAGCCGTTACCCAGGGCTTGGCGCTGTCGCGCCCCTATGCCATTGACCAACCCGTGCTGGTGACCCGCGAGGACGAGAGCCGTGCGCTAGACACCGGCCTGGCGGGCATGCGTCTGAGCATGCTGTATCACTACCTGCCGCCAGGGGAAATCCACGCCAATTACCCCAAGGCCGAGCTCCTGACCTTCGAGTCATCCACCCAGGCCCTGAACGCCGTGGCCTTCGAACAGGCCGACGTGTTCATTGGCGACACCATCTCGACTCACTACCTGATCAGCCAGGGCCACCTGCCGCATGTGCGCATGGCCAACTTCGGCAAGCACGAAGCCGTAGGCTTCAGCTTTGCCATGCGCGAGGGCGAGCCTGTCCTCAAGGCCCTGGTGGATGCCGCGCTTGACGCGCAGTCCAGCATTACCCGCAACGATATCTTCAAACGCTGGAGCGCCAGCAGCGGCAGTTTGCTGACCGACCGCAAGCTGCAGTTGTCGACACGCGAAGAGCTGTGGCTGAGCCAACACCCGATCATGCGCGTGGTGGTCAACGACACCGCGGCGCCATTGACGTTCTTCGACAGCAATGATCGCCTGCGCGGGATAGTCGCCGACCTGCTCGAGCTCATTCGCCTGCGCACCGGGCTTCGCTTCGAGATCCGCCGCGCCAGTGGCGACGGCGACATGATCGACCAGCTCGAATCCGGGCGTGCCGATATCATTGCCAGCTTGTCCACCGAGGCACGCCGGGGCAACCCTTTGCAGGTCAGCCGCCCCTATCTGGAGAGCGCCTATGTGCTGGTGACCCCTAGCGGCGCCGACCAACCCAACAGCCTCAAGCAGCTCAAAGGCAAGCGGGTCGCCGTTCCCCGCGACAGCACCGTGGCCGCCCTGCTTGCCGCTCGCCACCCGCGGATCCGCCAGGTTGCCACCGAAAGCACCTATTATTCCATGGTGCTGCTGGGCAGCGGCGCGGTGGACGCGGCAATCGCCACCCTGATCGACGCCAACCACATGCTCGCCACCAGCAACAACCTGGTCATCCGCAGCACGGTCGGCACGGAACCCGCTGCCTTTTCCATGGCCACCGCCCCCGACGCCAGCGAGCTGGGCTCGATCCTCGACAAGGCGTTGCTGAGCATCTCGCCGGAGGAACTGGGGGTGATCAACAGCCGCTGGCGCGACCACGGCCTGCGTGACGACGCCTACTGGCGCAGCTACCTCCGGGTGATCCTGCAGGTGGGCGGGGTGATCGCCGTACTCCTGGTCCTGGCGCTGATATGGAATGCCCGGCTGCGCCGTCAAATCAAGCAGCGTCAACGGGCCGAACGGGCGTTGAACGACCAGCTGGAATTCATGGGCGCCCTGCTCAACGGCACCCCCCACCCCATGTATGTGCGTGATCGCGAGGGCCGCCTGCAAAGCTGTAACGACAGTTATCTGCAAGCGGTCGGCGCCAGCCGCGAACAGGTGCTGGGCAAACGCCTGGAAGACGCCCCCTATGGCGATTGTGACTATACCCAGCAGGTGCAGGACGACTACCAGCGGGTAATGGCACAGGGAACCCCGTTGATTCTCGATCGCCCGTTGCACCTGAAAGACCGCGACCTGACGATCTATCACTGGATCCTGCCCTACCGCGACTCGCTGGGCGAAATGCAAGGAATCATCGGCGGTTGGATCGACATCAGCGAGCGCCGTAACCTGGTCCAGGACCTGCGCCTGGCCAAGCAGCAGGCCGATGACGCCAACCGGGCCAAGAGCACGTTCCTGGCCACCATCAGCCATGAGATCCGTACGCCGATGAATGCCCTCATCGGCATGCTGGAGCTGGCCCTCAAGCGCGCCGAGCAGGGTAAGCTGGATCGCCCCGCGCTAGAAGTCGCGCACCATTCGGCCAACGATCTGCTGGGTTTGATCGGCGACATCCTGGATATTGCCCGGATCGAATCCGGGCAGATGTCCCTGGCGCCCGAACCCGTCGACCTCGCGGCACTGGTCGAATCGGTCGGGCGGGTGTTCGACGGCCTGGCCAGACACAAGGGGCTGGTGCTGGATGTGGTGATTGCCCGCGAGGCCCGTTGCCATGCGCTGCTCGACCCGCTGCGCTTCAAGCAGGTCCTGTCGAACCTGGTCAGCAATGCGATCAAGTTCACCGAGCAGGGGCAGGTACGCATCACCGTCAAGCTGCGCACCGACGGCGAACCGACGTTGCCGGTGCTTGACCTGGAGGTCCGCGACAGCGGTATCGGGATTCACGAGCAGGACCTGCAGCGCCTGTTCTCCCCGTTCGTGCAGGCCAACCCCTACAGCGACGGCGCCCGGGCCGGCACCGGGCTGGGGCTGGTGATCAGCCGCGACCTGTGCGCGATGATGGGGGGCGAACTGACCCTGCAAAGCCTGCAAGGTGTCGGCACCCGCGTGCGCCTGGTGATGCCACTGCAGTGTGTCGAGCCGGTCGCGGACCTGCCGCGCCCCATGGCGCAAATCCTGCCACCGGACGAGCAACTGAACATTCTGGTAATCGACGACCACCCGGCAAACCTGCTGCTGATGGCCCAGCAGTTGAACTACCTGGGCCTGAAGCAGGAAAGCGCCGAAGAGGGCGGCGAAGGGCTGCGCAAATGGCGTGAAGGCTGTTTCGATGTGCTGATCGTGGACTGCAACATGCCACAGATGAATGGCTACGAACTGGCCCGGACCGTACGCACGGAGGAGCGCCTGCATGACCGACCGCGCTGCACCATTCTCGGTTATACCGCCAACGCCCAGCCCGAGGTACGCCAGCAGTGCCTCGACGCCGGCATGGATGATTGCCTGCTCAAACCCATCGGCCTGCAGGTGCTGGGGCAACGCCTGAGGGCCATCACGCCGCTTGCCCGGCAGTGCGTCTACCGCCATGGACCGGCCACAGGCTTTGACCTCAAAGGCCTTTCGACCATCGTCGGCGACAACCTCGCCGACCGCGACCGCATCCTGGAAACCCTGCTGCTGAGCCTGCGTCAGGACCTGAAGATCCTGATGACCATAGATCCTCAGCACAACGGCAACGAGCTGGCCCTGCAGGCACACAAGATCCTCAGCGCGGGACGGATGCTGAATGCGCGGGCGCTGATCGAGGCTTGCCAAGCGCTGGAGGTAACGGACGTACCCCTGGCCGAACTGCGAAGGCGTCGTCAGGTGTTGGCGCGGCATATGCGCCGCGTGGAGAACGCCCTGGCCAGGCAGCTACAGCACCTGGCCAAGGTGGGATGAGTGCGGTACAGGACGTACCGCCGACATCAATCAGGAAGCCGGGTTGATCGGCTTTTCCGGATACCAGGCATCCAGCAGCGGGCTGACTTCAATATTGGTCAGCTCGCTACGGCCCTTGAGCCAGGCTTCGACAGCGGCGCGCTGCTCTTCGCTGACCGAGCCACGCTTGACGGAGCAGACCAGGCCGAAGTCATCACCGCCAACATAGTCCAGGCCGTTGGCATCCATGGCATCAGCCAGGAAAGCATCGAGGAAGGCATCGATGGCTTCATCGGACAGGTCTTCCTTGAAGCCCAGGTTCAGTTCGAAACCCAGCTCCTGGAATTCATCCACGCACAGTTTCTTGCGCAGGCGACGGGAACGGTTGGTAGCCATGAAACAATCCTCTCAATTAATTACGCGCGGCACTTTAACAGTTTCCGGCGCACAACGGCGCTTTTCCGTCGAACGAGGCCCATACAGAGCACGCTTGGGGCATAATGCGCACTATATTCGTCCTGGGGCCATCATTTCATACAGCCCCATTGTCTTTTCCCCTCGCCTGCAGGGTTTGTCCATTTATGATCAAGACGCTCCGCCCACTGTTGTTCGCCGGCCTGTTGCTGCCCTTGTCGCTGTCAGTCCAGGCCGCCACCGTAAACACCAACCTGTCACCGAAGGTGCAACAGGCGCTCAAAACCAACAAGCTGCAGGACTCGGCCCTGTCGCTGGTCATGCTGCCGCTGGACGGACCAGGCGCGGCAACCGTTTTCAACGCCGACGTTTCGGTCAACCCGGCCTCGACCATGAAGCTGGTCACCACCTATGCCGCGCTAGAGCTGCTGGGCCCCACCTTTCAATGGAAAACCGAGTTCTACACCGACGGCACACTGAGCAACGGCGTGCTCAATGGCAACCTGTATCTCAAGGGCGGTGGCGACCCCAAGCTGAACATGGAAAAGCTCTGGTTGCTGATGCGCGACCTGCGCGCCAACGGTGTGCGTACCGTGACCGGCGACCTGATCCTGGATCGCAGCCACTTCGTGCAACCCAACCTGCCGCAGTTCAACGATGACGGCGGCGACGACAACAAACCGTTTCTGGTCAAGCCGGACTCGCTGCTGGTCAACCTGAAGGCTCTGCGTTTCGTGGCCCGTAACGACGGTGGCAAGGTCAACGTGTCGGTCGAACCACCGATCGCCAGCATCCGTATCGACAACCAGGTCAAGGCCGTGGCGGGCAAGCAGTGCAATGGTGAAGTGCGCTACAACCCGGTGGTGCAGCCCGATGGTGTCAGCGTCACGGTCAGTGGCCAGCTCGCCGATGGCTGCAACTCGCAGACCTACCTGGCGCTGCTGGATCACCCGACCTATGCCGCCGGTGCGGTGCGGGCCATCTGGAACGAGCTGGGCGGCAACATCCAGGGCCGCGACCGCATCGAGAACGTGCCCAAGAGCGCACGCCTGCTGGCTCGGGCCTTCTCGCCAGACCTCGTGGAAGTGATCCGCGACATCAACAAATACAGCAACAACACCATGGCCCAGCAGTTGTTCCTCAGCCTTGGCGCGCAGTTCCGCACCGACGCTGACGGCGACGACGCCCGCGCCGCTCAACGTGTGGTGCGTCAGTGGATGGCCAAGAAAGGCATCACCGCGCCGCACCTGGTGATGGAGAACGGCTCGGGCCTGTCCCGTGCCGAGCGGGTCAGCACCCGCGAGATGGCCGCGCTGCTGCAGGCGGCCTGGAAGAGCCCGTACGCGGCCGAGTTCATCAGTTCGATGCCGCTGGTGGGCATGGACGGCACCATGCGCAAGCGGCTCAAGCGCACCGCCATGACGGGCGAAGGGCATATCAAGACCGGGACCCTGAATACCGTGCGGGCAATTGCCGGGTTCAGCCGTGACAGTAACGGGCACACCTGGGCGGTGGCGGCCATTCTCAATGATCCCAAGCCTTGGGGGGCTTCGCAGGTGCTGGATCAGGTGTTGCTGGATCTTTATCGGCAGCCGAAGGTGGGGAATGGGACTGTTGGGGTGATGCCTTGATTTGAATGGGGTGGGCTTTCAGGCTTTCAGGGTGTGGGTTTTGAGGGCTGTAAACACATGCATTGGCGAGGGCGACGCACAGTCACCTTTTCGCCTTTACGGCGACCTTCTTTTGCGCGGGCAAAAGAAGGCAAAAACCGCTGGCTCCATTCATCCGGCCCCTACGCTTCGCTTCGGGGTCCCCTCACTCCGGGCTCGCTCCGGGAGGACGCGCCGACGGGCCATCCATGGCCTGATCGGCGCTTGACGGGCATCCATGCCCGTCACCTCCCTGCGCAAACCCTGCGTTCGGCCTCCTGAAGTCGCAATTGGCGGCGCCTGAACTATTGCGCGCTTAGAAGCAGAGCAAGAGCAAGACGAAAAAGCACAAATGCTTGTCTGGCAGCTGATCATTGACTGGCTGTCGCATCGGTGCGCCGATGCGACTTGCCGTGATCTCGTAGGCGGGGCTCAGCGTGCGGGGGCGAGCTTGCCCTTGTCGTCGGAGAAGACGATCTCCACTCGACGATTCTGCGCCCTGCCCCGCTCCGAGGCATTGGCTTCCACCGGGTACTGGTCACCATAGCCCTCGACCTGGATGCGCTTTTCATCCACGCCCAGGTCAACCAGCATGTCGGCGACCGACTGGGCACGATCACGGGACAGCTTCAGGTTCTCTTCCGCCGCGCCGGTGCTGTCGGTATAGCCCTCGATCCGCACCACTCGACGCGGATTGAGCTGAAGGAACTGCACCAGCTTGAGCACAGTGCGGCTGGCCGAGTTCTTGAGGTCGGCCTGGCCGGTGTCGAACAGCACGTCACCCAGGGTCATCACCAGGCCGCGGTCAGTCTGCTCGGACGCCAGCGCGACAATCTGCGCCTCGACGAACTTGCCTTGCTGCTGCACGCTCGCCAGCTTGGCCTCGCGCAGGGCCAGCTGCAGGCGCTGGCGCTCCAGGTCGAGCTTGGTCAGTCGCTCCTGATTCAGCGCCAGCTTGGCATGCTCACTGGCGATCTCGCTGTAACGTTGGCTGAGGTAGGCGTAATGGCGTACATCGCTGCCGGTGCCGACATAACCGGCCAGGCGCTCCGCGCGCCCCAGCGACTCGCCGGCCCGGATCACATCACGGGGCGCGCTGCGCAGCACGTCGGAATTGTCCTTGACCTTCTGGAACGCGGCGCTCGCGTCGTCCAGCGCCGACTCGCTGCGCTGGCTGGCGCAGCCCTGCAACCCCACCAGGGCCAGCAAGGCCAACGCGGCCATGGGCTTGAAGCGGCTCATGGCTGCACCTCCAGCTGCTTGCGCAGACGCTTGATACGCGATTGCAACACCTGCAACTGCTCCTCGCTTTTCTGGTTCAGCACCCGCGCCTCAGCCAGGCGGGCATCGAGCTCGGCCTGCTCGGCGCGCATGCGTGCGTCGCGATAGCTTTCACCGAGCATGTTGCTCTTGGCGCGGGCCAGTTTGTCTTCGGCCAACTTGAACTCCGGCACCTGCTCGGTGGCACCGACCGCCCTGGCCTGCTCGAGCGCCTGCTCAGACAAGCGCAGCTGTTCATTGGGTGCCGGATCATTGGCACAGCCGGCCAGGCCAAGCACGGCCAGGGCGAGCATCAAGGGTTGGATTCTCACACACGCTTCCTACTGTTTGGGGGCACCCTGCGACGCCTGCATCTGCGCCTTCCAACGCTCGACATTGCGCTGCAGCACAGCCTCGCTCGCCCCGGAGATCGGCAATTCTGTCAGTTTTTTCGCCAGTTGTCCGCGCAACCAGCTGTCGTTGCAGGCCGAGTTGTGCGACACCGTCAGGTACAACCCCGGCCGGTCCACCGGCAAGCCCCGGGCGATGAGGTCGTTACCCACGCCCAGGCTCTGGGCCATGGCCATGCCCGAGTAACGCCCGGCCAGCACATAGTCGACCTGGCCAAGCACCAGTTTCTGGAAAGCCTGCGTCAAGTTCTGCGCCGGTTCCAGCTTTAGCTGGGCCTTGGCGAACGCCTCGAAGGCCGGGGTCAGGCGGGCCTTCTCCGACAGGGCGCCCTGGTAGCGGGCGAGGTCGGCCGGGCCGTCAAATACCAGGGGCGCGTCATGACGGGTCCAGACCAGGTATTCATTGAGCTGCAAGGCCGGATGGATATAGTCCAGGCTGGTCAGCTGGATTACCTGCATCGGCGTGTCAAGCAACAGGTCCATGCGCCCGCTGCGCACTTCCTCCAGCGCGTGTTCGCGCTTGCCGGCGTGCAGCACCTCGACCTTCACCCCAAGCTCGGCGGCGACTTGGCGAAGCAGGTCGACGTTGGCGCCGATCAGGTGCTTGGGGTCCTGCGGATCCTGCCAGGAATACGGTGGCGCATCCGGGCTGCCGGTGGCCACCAGGCGCTCGCATTTACCCACCGCCAAGGCCTGAGTCGACAGCAACGCCAGCACACAGGCCAGCCCTCCCTTGCTCCAGCGAAACGCCATGCACCCTCTCCCGCCCCTGAAAAAAATCATGAAAAAACCCGGACCGCCAGGGGCGGTCCGGGTTCTTTATAAGTGAAGCAGTCGGATCAGACCAGCTTTTCCAGCTCTGGAACCGCTTCGAACAGGTCGGCGACCAGGCCGTAGTCGGCCACCTGGAAGATCGGTGCCTCTTCGTCCTTGTTGATCGCGACGATCACCTTGGAGTCCTTCATGCCGGCCAGGTGCTGGATCGCGCCGGAGATACCGACGGCGATGTACAGCTGTGGCGCAACGATCTTGCCGGTCTGGCCGACCTGCATGTCGTTCGGCACGAAGCCGGCGTCGACCGCGGCGCGCGAGGCGCCCACAGCGGCACCGAGCTTGTCGGCCAGGGCGTACAGGTGCTTGAAGTTGTCACCATTGCCCATGCCACGGCCGCCGGAGACGACGATCTTGGCAGCGGTCAGCTCTGGGCGGTCGGACTTGGCCAGCTCTTCGCCGACGAAGGCCGACTTGCCAGCGTCGTGGGCGGCGGCGACGGCTTCGACGGCAGCCGAACCACCTTCGGCGGCCACGGCGTCAAAGCCGGTGGTACGCACGGTGATGACCTTCACGGCAGCGCTCGACTGCACGGTGGCAATGGCGTTACCCGCGTAGATCGGGCGCTTGAAGGTATCGGCCGATTCCACCGAGATGATCTCGGAGATCTGGTCGACGTCCAGCAGCGCGGCGACGCGTGGCAGGATGTTCTTGCCGTTGGTGGTGGCCGGGGCCAACACATGGCTGTAACCCTTGGCCAGCTCGACTACCAGCGGCGCGACGTTTTCCGGCAGGGCATGGACGTAGGCGGCGTTATCCGCGACCAGCACCTTGGCGACGCCTGCGATCTTGGCGGCGGACTCGGCGACGCCACCGACGTTCTGGCCTGCGACCAGTACGTGGATATCACCACCGATCTTGGCGGCGGCAGCGACAGTGTTCAGGGTGGCCGGAGCTACGGCACCGTTTTCGTGTTCAGCGACAACCAGGATAGTCATTTAGATTACCTTCGCTTCGTTCTTCAGCTTCTCGACCAGTTCGGCCACCGACTTGACCTTGATACCCGCGCTGCGGGCGGCAGGTGCTTCGACCTTGAGGGTCTTGTTGGTGGAGGCGAGGGAAACGCCCAGCGCGTCTGGAGTAACGGTCTCCAGCGGCTTCTTCTTGGCCTTCATGATGTTCGGCAGCGACGCGTAGCGCGGCTCGTTCAGACGCAGGTCGGTGGTGACGATGGCGGGCAGGTTCAGCGCAACGGTCTGCAGGCCGCCGTCGATTTCACGGGTGACATTGACCTTGTCGCCTGCAACCTCGACCTTGGAGGCGAAGGTGCCCTGGGCAAAGCCGGTCAGCGCCGCCAGCATCTGGCCGGTCTGATTGTTGTCGCTGTCGATCGCCTGCTTGCCGAGGATGACCAGCTGTGGCTGCTCTTTGTCGACAACGGCTTTCAAGGCCTTGGCCACAGCCAGGGAGTTAAGTTCGTCGGCAGTTTCGACCAGGATGGCGCGGTCAGCACCCAGGGCCAGGGCGGTACGCAGTTGCTCCTGGGCTGTGGCCGGGCCAACGGAAACGACGACGATCTCGCTCGCAACGCCCTTTTCTTTCAGGCGTACGGCTTCTTCCACAGCGATTTCGCAGAAGGGGTTCATGGACATCTTGACGTTTGCAAGGTCGACGCCGGAGTTGTCCGCCTTGACGCGAACCTTGACGTTGTAGTCGACCACTCGTTTGACAGCTACAAGAACCTTCATGGATTCCTCGTTACTCTCCGGTGAAAAGAATGTCGCCTGGGGGCTGCCCGGCGAATGCGCGTGGGTACAAGGGCACCTCTAAAAACGTGTCGACACCGGCAACGTTCAAGTGACCGATCAGTCCTGTTACGACCATTGCAGGGTAAAACCTGCGGGTCATTTCCTGTGGTGCCGTGTAGACTCCACTACAAAGACTGATTCGGCCCGTAAACCCTGCTCTACGCCCGGTCTTTAGGGGTGCACCTGCGCCCGACGGTCAGCCTACGGCGAACGCGAAAGCGCTCGTATCTTGACCGTAACACCCAATCCGGTCAATACGGCAAATTGGCCAGGCTCCAGCCGCCTACCTGTGATTTTACGGGCCTCCGACAAATTCAAACAAACGTTTGTATTGGACCCGCCAAGTGGTGTAGATATAATGCGCGGCCAAGACAAAACGGTGTAGTCCATCACCTGCGAAGCTACAGCACCTGAACGCCGCACGTGACCGTGAACACCCATAAAAGACAAGCAACGCGATGAGCCTTGAGTAGGAGAGAACCTGTGGAACGCGAATACATGGAATTCGACGTGGTCATCGTCGGCGCTGGCCCGGCGGGCCTGTCCGCCGCCTGCCGCCTGAAGCAGAAGGCCGCCGAAGCCGGTAGCGAGATTAGCGTCTGCGTGGTCGAGAAAGGCTCCGAAGTCGGCGCCCATATCCTCTCCGGCGCGGTGTTCGAACCACGTGCCCTGAACGAACTGTTCCCCGACTGGAAAGAACTGGGCGCGCCGCTGAACACCGAAGTCAAACGCGACGACATCTATGTACTCAAGGATGCCGGCAGCTCGACAAAAGTGCCTGACCTGTTCGTGCCCAAGACCATGCACAACCAGGGCAACTACATCATCTCGCTGGGCAACCTGTGCCGCTGGCTGGCCCAGCAGGCCGAGAACCTCGGCGTTGAGATCTACCCGGGCTTCGCCGCCCAGGAAGCGCTGTTCGACGAAAACGGCGTGGTCCGCGGCATCATTACCGGTGACCTCGGTGTCGACCGCGAAGGCAACCCGAAGGACGGCCTGTACACCCCGGGCATGGAGCTGCGCGCCAAGTACACCCTGTTCGCCGAAGGCTGCCGTGGCCACATCGGCAAACAACTGATCAAGCGCTTCGACCTGGACAACGAGTCCGACGTCCAGCACTACGGCATCGGCCTCAAGGAAATCTGGGAGATCGACCCGGCCAAGCACGAACAGGGCCTGGTGGTGCACACCGCCGGCTGGCCGCTGGACGTGATGGCCAAGGACAATACCGGTGGTTCTTTCCTCTATCACCTGGAGAACAACCAGGTGGTGGTCGGCCTGATCGTCGACCTTTCCTACGCCAACCCGTACCTGTCGCCGTTCGACGAATTCCAGCGCCTCAAGCACCACCCGGTGATCAGCCAGTACCTCGAAGGCGGCAAGCGCATCAGCTACGGCGCCCGCGCCATCTGCAAGGGCGGCTTCAACTCGCTGCCGAAGATGGTGTTCAACGGCGGCGCGCTGATCGGCTGCGACCTCGGCACCCTGAACTTCGCCAAGATCAAGGGCAGCCACACCGCGATGAAGTCCGGCATGCTCGCCGCCGAAGCGGTGGCCGACGCACTGATCGCCGGCAGCGAGGGCGGTGACCAGCTCAACAGCTACGTCAGCGCGTTCAAGGCCAGTTGGCTGCATGAAGAGCTGTTCGCCAGCCGCAACTTCGGCCCGGCCATGCACAAGTTCGGCCCGATCCTCGGCGCTGCGTTCAACTACGTCGACCAGAACTGGTTCGGCGGCAAGCTGCCGTTCACCCTGCACGACACCAAGCCGGATTACGCCTGCCTCAAGCTCGCGGCGGATTCGCAAAAGATCGACTATCCGAAACCCGACGGCAAGCTCAGCTTCGACAAGCTCAGCTCGGTATTCCTCTCCAGCACCAACCACGAAGAGGAACAACCCTGCCACCTGAAGCTGGCCGACCCGAGCATCCCGATCGCCAGCAACCTGCCGCTGTACGACGAACCGGCGCAGCGCTACTGCCCGGCGGGCGTTTATGAAGTGATCACCCAGGAAGACGGCAACAAGCGCTTCCAGATCAACGCGCAGAACTGCGTGCACTGCAAGACCTGCGACATCAAGGACCCGGCCCAGAACATCACCTGGGTCACCCCTGAAGGCGCCGGCGGGCCGACCTACCCGAACATGTAGGCCCTGTCCCGCATCAAAAAGCCCCCAAGCCGTTTGGCCCGGGGGCTTTTTCGTATCAGGCGGTACCGACTTCCTTAAAAAGCCCTTGGCGTCGGTCGAACAGTTTGACCAGCGCGGCGTTTAGTCTTGCGCTCTACAGCTCAGCACTCACTGGCTCAATTGTCACCACACATGAGCGGCACTGGCTCGGCATCGAATGTCAGTAGCTCGCGACGCCCAAAATAGAGCGCCGTCAGCAACCCGACCATGCCCATGAACAGGCAGAAACCGACACACACCCACGGGCTCCACGGCATCAGCGCGATCAGCGCCAGCGGTGTGGTGCTGGCCCACAGGGCATAGGCGATGTTGTAGGTGAAGGAGATACCCGACACGCGGATATCGGCCGGGAACAGCCCGACCATCACCGACGGCACCACCCCGACCACGCCACAACACAGACCGGCCAGGGCATAGGCCAGCCAAGTCATGCCCCACTCCCCCACCAGGCTGGCGTACAGCGCCCCGATGCCCAGCGGCAGCAGCAGGCTATAGATCATCAATGCCCGCCAAGCCCCCATACGGTCCACCAGCAGCCCAGCCAGCACACAGCCAATATTGAGGAAGACGATGCCCACGCTGCTCAGCGCGAACGTATGCCCGGCGCTCATGCCAAAGCGCTGTTGCATGACGGTCGGGGTGATCACCACCAGCACCACCACCGCCGAGGTCAACACGCAGGTCAGCAGCGCCGCCGGAATCAATGCCCGACGGTGACGGCTCAGCACGCTGCGCAGCGGAAATGACAGCGGCTGCTCACGCTGGTCGCGCAACGCCAGGAACACGGGCGTCTCACTCAACCAGCGGCGCAGCCAGACACCAATCACGCCGAACACCCCACCCAACAGGAAGGGATAGCGCCATGCATAGTCGAGAATTTCCTGGGGTGTGAACACTTGCGCCAGCAAGGTCGCAGTCAGGGCCCCGAGCAGGTAGCCGAAGGTCAGCCCCGCCTGGAGAAAGCCCAGCGCATAGCCACGACGCCCCGCTGGCGCATGCTCGGCAACGAAGGTCCAGGCACTGGGCACCTCGCCGCCCACCGCCGCCCCTTGCAGGATACGCAGCGCCAGCAGGATCAACGGCGCGGCGTAGCCGATGTCGGCGTAGGTCGGCATCACGCCGATCAGCAGGCACGGCAGTGCCATCATCAGGATGCTCAAGCTGAACACCCGCTTGCGGCCCAGGTGATCGGCGAAATGGGCCATCAGGATGCCACCCAGCGGCCTGGCCAGGTAACCGGTGACGAATATCCCGAAGCTCTGCAGCAGACGCAGCCATTCCGGCATCTCGGGCGGGAAAAACAGCTGGCTGAGGACCAGGGCAAAGAACACGAAAATGATGAAATCGTAGATCTCCAAAGCGCCACCCAACGCGGCCAGCCCCAGGGTCCGGTGGTCGCTACGGCTGAACCGTGGCGGGCGTGTGGTATCGAGCGCAGTCATGGCAGCTTCCGCAACGTGGCAAAAGGCCAAGAGAATAGCAAAAGCCTTGGGCCTGTGGCCGTCCGCGCTTCAGGAGTTGCGGCAGAACACCGTCTGCGCGAGGTTGGTGCGCCGCCGCGAGGCGTTCGAAACCCCTGCCAAACCCGGCGGCAGGGGCAACTGCCCAACCAGTACCGGCAAATCGATGATCGCCATGAAGGACTCCAGCGCCTCGCTGTCAGGCGCGTGTGGCAGGCTGATGCTGACCGCATGCCGGTCACTCGGCGGCACCGCCGGTACCTTCAGGTGAGGCGAGTGATACAGCAGCGCGTGCTGGATCTGCGAACTGACCCGGCAGAAGCGCGCCAGGTCGACCCCTGCATGGCTGGCCAACTCGATGTTGCCCACCAGAAGGTTGAAAGGCTCCAGGGCGCTGTGCACCAGGCGCTGCAGGTCTTCGAACGTCTCCACCGGAGCGATCCGGTAGTAACCCAGGCCGTTGAGCATCCTCTCCAGTTGCAGGCGCTGGCCGGGATGCTCGTCGGCAATGAGGATGCGCATGGATTTGTTAGGCATCGTCCGGACCTGGGCAGTTGGATGGTGACGGTGGCTCCATGACCATACTGCGCCGGCAACGGCAACGTCAGGCGGAGCGCCTGGACGGGGGTCTTTATTGATAGTTGTCGTGAACCCGGGAGAAATCAAGTCACCCGCTTACGGAATTTTCACATCCGCCTGCAGGCGCTCAGGACTCCCACTGGCGCATGCGCACGCGACAGTGCTTCATCGCGTTGACGATGTGCTTTTCCACCACGCTACGGGAAATATCCAGGCGCTCGGCGATCTGCTGGTGCGACAGGCCCTCAAGCTTGCGCAGCAGGAAACTGTCACGACAAGGCGCGCTCAGCTCGCCCAAGGCCTGCTGCATCAGCGCCAGGCGCTGGTCGAGCTGCATGCTGTGCGTCGGTGCCGGGCTGTGCCAGCGCTCGTCGCTGTCGAGTACCTCGAGTGGCTCGGCCTGACGTACCAGGTGCCGCCGATGATGATCGACCACCAGGTTCATTGCCGTGCGGTAAAGAAACGCACGCGGATGTTCGATCCGTTCGCCTTCCGTGCGCTCCAGCACTCGGATGTAGGCGTCATGGGCGACATCTTCGGCCGCCTGGCGATTGCCAAGCCGGGCGGACAGAAAACTCACCAACTCGCGATAGTAGTGTTCCACGACGGCACCTGTCGTCTCCGCTCAAGCGCTGACAGGCAGCGGCAGCAGGGCTGGATGATATCAGCGTGCGATCTTACAAATTATAATTATTCGCAGCAACACGCAGCCCCCAGCCCCGAGTTAAATCGTCATCAGTCACATTCGTTTAACTGGGATCCCCGAGCGCGTGCCGTGTTGCAGCACTCGGCCATTACCTCCGGCTGGAAGCCCGCATGACACGCACACCCAATACCCGCCGCCGAGTACTGATCGGCGCCCTGGGCCTGGCCAGCCTTTGCAGCCTGGTGGCCTGGCAGGTCCTGCCGCTGGGCGGCGCACCGGTCAGCACCGTGCCGGTGCTGCGCGCCGACATCGAAAGCAGCGTCACCGCGCTAGGCACCCTGCAACCACGACGCTACGTCGACGTCGGCGCCCAAGCCTCGGGGCAGATTCGCAAGCTGCATGTGGAGGCCGGTGACGAGGTGCGCCAAGGCCAGTTACTGGTGGAGATCGACCCGTCCACGCAACAGGCCAAGCTCGATGCCGCACGGTACTCGATCGACAACCTCAAGGCCCAGCTGGCCGAACAGCGTGCGCAGTACCAGCTAGCCCAGCAGCAATACCAGCGCCAGCAAGGCTTGGCCGCCGCCGGCGCCACCCGCCAGGAAGACCTGCAGACGGCGCAGGCGCAACTGAAGGTGACCCAGGCCCGCATCGACATGTACCTGGCGCAGATCCGCCAGGCCCAGGCCAGCCTGCGCAGCGACGAGGCCGAGCTGGGCTACACGCGCATCTACGCCCCCATGAGCGGCACGGTGGTGGCGGTGGATGCCCGCGAAGGCCAGACCCTCAATGCCCAGCAGCAGACCCCGCTGATCCTGCGGATCGCCAAGCTCTCGCCGATGACCGTCTGGGCCCAGGTGTCCGAAGCCGACATCGGCAAGGTCAAACCGGGCATGACCGCCTATTTCAACACCCTGGCCGGCGGCAAGCGCCGCTGGACCAGCACCGTGCGCCAGATCCTGCCGGTACCGCCCAAGCCGCTGGACCAGACCAGCCAGGGCGGTGGCAGCCCGGCCAGCGCCACCGCCGGCACCACCGGCAGCAAGGTGGTGCAATACACTGTGCTGCTGGACGTGGACAATCCCGACGGCGCCCTGATGGCGGAGATGACCACCCAGGTGTTCTTCGTCGCCGGGCAAGCCAGCCAGGTGCTCAGCGTGCCCCTGGCCGCACTGGACGACACTCCCGGCGACGGCGTGCGCCTGGCCCAGGTGCTGAACAGCAAGGGTCAGGTCGAGGCGCGCCAGGTGCGCACCGGTTTGAGCGACCGCCTGCGGGTGCAGGTGCTCGAAGGCCTGAACGAAGGCGAGCGCCTGGTCATCGGCCTGCCTGCCGCCAGTGGGGGTTGAGATGGCCACGCCCCTGATCGAGCTGTGCGACATCCGCAAGGTCTACGGCGGTGTCGATTCGCCCAGGGTCGAGGTGTTGCGCGGTATCAGCCTGAGCATCCACCCCGGCGAGTTCGTCGCCATCGTCGGCGCCTCGGGCTCCGGCAAGTCGACCTTGATGAACATCCTCGGCTGCCTCGACCGCCCCACCTCGGGCAACTACCGTTTCGCCGGCCGGGACGTCGCCGAACTGGACAGCGACGAGCTGGCCTGGCTGCGTCGCGAAGCGTTCGGCTTCGTGTTCCAGGGCTATCACCTGATCCCTTCGGGCTCGGCCCAGGAGAACGTCGAGATGCCGGCCATCTATGCCGGCACCCCGCCCGCCGAGCGCCATGCCCGCGCCCGTGCCCTGCTCGAGCGCCTGGGTCTGGCCAGCCGCACCGGCAATCGCCCGCACCAGTTGTCTGGCGGGCAGCAGCAACGGGTGTCGATCGCCCGGGCGCTGATGAACGGCGGGCACATCATCCTCGCCGACGAACCCACTGGGGCCCTCGACAGCCACAGCGGCGCCGAGGTGATGACCCTGCTAGACGAGCTGGCCAGCCAGGGCCATGTGATCATCCTCATTACCCACGACCGTGAAGTTGCGGCCCGTGCCCAGCGGATCATCGAAGTGCGCGACGGCGAAGTGGTCAGCGACTCCCCCAGCCAGCCGTCGGCCGACATTCCTCGGCAGCTGCAGGCCGACGACCTGCGCCAGCGCCTGGACCGCGGCGCCACCCAGCGCGGCGCCTGGAAAGGCGAACTGGTCGAGTCCCTGCAGGCCGCCTGGCGAGTAATGTGGATCAACCGCTTCCGCACCGCGCTGACCCTGCTCGGCATCATCATCGGGGTCGCCTCGGTGGTAGTCATGCTCGCGGTCGGCGAAGGCAGCAAGCGCCAGGTCATGGCACAGATGGCCGCATTCGGCTCGAACATCCTCTATCTCAACGGCAAGCACTCCTCCGAGGAACTGATGGGCATCGTCACCCTCGACGATGTCGACGCCATCGGCGAACTGCCCCAGGTCAAACGGGTCATGCCGGTGATCGGCGACAAGCTCATGGTGCGCCACGGCAACAAGGGCGAGCAGTTCTACGTTGGCGGCAACAACACCTGGTTCCCCGAGATCTTCAACTGGCCCGTGGTCGAGGGCAGCTTCTACAGCGAGGCCGACGAAGCCAACGGCGCCGCCGTGGCCGTGATCGGGCAGAAGGTGCGTGACAAGATGTTCGGCCCGGGCAGCAATCCGCTCGGGCAGTACCTGCTGATCGGCAACGTGCCGTTCCAGGTGATCGGCGTGCTCCAGGGCAAAGGCGCCAGCTCCGGCAGCGAGGACAGCGACGAACGCGTGGTGGTGCCCTACTCCGCCGCCTCCATCCGCCTGTTCGGCAGCCGCGACCCGGAATACGTCACCATCGCCGCCCAGGACTCCAGCCGGGTGAAGGAGACCGAGCAGGCGATCGAGCGCCTGATGCTGCAGCGCCACCAGGGCAAGAATGACTTCGTCCTGACCAACGACGCCGCACTGATCCAGGCCGAGGCCCGCACGCAGAACAGCCTGTCGCTGATGCTCGGCGCGATTGCCGCGATCTCCCTGCTGGTGGGTGGCATCGGCGTGATGAACATCATGCTCATGACCGTGCGCGAACGCACCCGCGAGATCGGCATCCGCATGGCCACCGGCGCGCGCCAGCGCGACATCCTGCGCCAGTTCCTCACCGAGGCGGTGATGCTGTCGATGGTCGGCGGCGTGACCGGCATCGTCCTGGCCCTGGCCATCGGCGCCAGCCTGTTGCTGGCCGACATCGCCGTGGCCTTCGCCCTGCCCGCCATCCTCGGCGCCTTTGCCTGCGCCGTGATCACCGGCGTGGTGTTCGGTTTCATGCCGGCCCGCAAGGCCGCCCGCCTCGACCCGGTCAAGGCCCTTACCAGCGAATAACCCATGACGATCCCCTGCCGTATCAGCTTGCTGGCCCTGAGCCTTGGCCTGGCCGCCTGCAGCACCCCACCGCCGCCTGCGGCGAACATCGACGCCCCAGCGGCCTGGCAAGGGCCGACCAGCCCCAACCAGGCGCTGCCGGACAACCAGTGGTGGCGCGCCTTTGCCAGCCTGGAACTGGACCGGCTGGTCGAGCGCGCGCGCTCGAACAGCCACGACCTGGCGGCGGCCGCGGCGCGGGTGCGCAAGGCCCAGGCCATCGCAGTGATCGCCGGCGCGCCATTACTGCCAGAAGTACAGCTCGGCCTGGATGGCAGCCGACAGCGCCTGTTGCGCGGTGAAGGCAACAGGCAGCTCGACGCCAGCAGCAGCGAGCGCACCAGCACCTCGTTCGGCACCCGCCTGAGCGCCAGCTACGAGATCGATTTCTGGGGCGGCCTGCGCGCCACCCGCGACAGCGCGCTGCGCGGCCTGGATGCCAGCCGTTTCGATCGCCAGACCATCGAGCTGACCCTGGTCAGCGCCGTGGCCGACAGCTACCTGCAAAGCCTGGCACTCGACGAGCAACTGCGCATCGCCCAGCTCAACCTGGACAATGCCCGCGACGTGCTGGGCCTGGTCGAAGCCCGCGAACGTTCAGGCTCGGCCACCCGCCTGGAACTGGCCCAGCAGCGCAGCCTGGTGGCGGCCCAGGAACGCCAGCTGCCGCTGCTCGAACAGCGTCGCCAGGACAACCGCATCGTCCTCGCCACCCTGCTGGGCGACCCGGTTCAGGCCCTGCCCGACAATCGCGAAATGATCAGCAACTTACAATGGCCCAGCATCGGCAGCGGCGTGCCCAGCGAACTGCTCGGCCGGCGGCCGGACATCGCCGCCGCCGAGGCGCGCCTGGCGGCGGCCAGCGCCAACATCCAGGTAGCACGGGCGGCCATGCTGCCTCGCCTGATACTCGGCGCGAACCTGGGCAGCGGTGCACGCACCCTGCCCAATGTCCTCGACAGCCCCTACTACACCCTGACGGCCGGCCTCGCCGCGCCGATCTTCAACAACGGCCGACTCAGTGCCGCGCGGGACCAGGCCAGCGCCGAACAGGAGGAATTGCTGGAGCTGTACCGCGGCAGCATCCTGGCAGGTTTCGCGGATGTGGAGAAAGCCTTGAACGCCGTCGCCGGTGTCGAACGCCAGCGCCGCTGGCAGGACCAGGAGGTGGAGCAGGCACGCGTCGCCTTCGAACTGGCCCAGCAACGTTACGCCGCCGGCGCCGAGACCCTGCTGACGGTGCTCGAAACCCAGCGCACGCTGTACCTGGCCCAGGACCAGCAGGCACAGCTGCGCCTTGAGCAGCTGCAGGGCAGCGTGGCGCTGTACAAGGCATTGGGTGGGGGCTGGCAGACGCCGGTCAAGCTGTAGGTTACGCGAGTCCCTGCAAGCGTGGGTTTGCCCCCGCTTGCAGGGACATGGGGTGCATCAGGGCACGATGTTCTTCAGTGACAGGTGGCGCGCGTACCAAGGGCGTTGCGGCACCTTGCGCAGCAGGCCATCGAGCTTTTCCTCGTTACCGAACGTAATACGCAGGGCCAGCTTCATGGTCTCCACATCCATCTCCACCGACTTACCCAGGCGCATGCCTGGCTGGGTGCTGCAGCCATGGGTGTCCGGGCCCAGCCACGGGTCGCCGGCTTCGACCCAGCGACCTGGGGCGAACCAGGGCACGCCATTGACCTCCAGCCGCCGTACCTGGCCGGGGTGGTAGCGTTCATGGGCACGGAACCAGTCGTCGATGCGGTCGTCGATCCAGCCATGGAAACCCCAGAACACCGGATTGACATGGGACGAGAACGGGTCGCCGAGAAAGTCGTTTTCGGGCTCGAACCAGCGCGCGGCAAAGTCGGCCTGGTCACGGGCGAAAGGCACCGGCGCGCCATTGTTCGGATCACGCGGCACCGACGCCCAGCACATGTGCAGCCAGTCGTGCAGGTTCATCTCCAGTTCCGAACCGAAGGCGCCCAGGGTCAGCTTCGACAGGTACAACGGGTCCTGGTACTGCGACTCCCACACCTGGAAGTTGCTGCAATAGGTTTCGCCGGCCTTGATCGCCCCGACCCACTGACCATAGGCCTCGTCACCCGGCGCCTGCCAGGTCGGCGGCACACAGTAGCCGTCATGGTTGTCGAAATAGCGGGCAAAGCCTGCGCGATCGAACTCGACGCTCGGCTGCGGCAGCGGGAAGCGCTGCCAGGAGGGCAAGTCTTGCAAGGTGCGTGCATACATCAGCATGTGCCGGTGCATGAACAGGAAATCGATACCCGAGCCATTGCGGTGCTTGCGCGGGCCCCGGGCATCGCGCTCATGGTCTCTGGGCCCCGGCTGCCAGCCCAGGCCACGCAGAGCGTCCTGCTTGTTCCGCGGCAGCTTGTGCCACTGGTCACGGGTGGCATGCCAGAGCTGATGGAACAAGCGGTGTTCGGCACCGACCACCCAGGCCAGCATCTCGGGGGTATACGGCAGGCGCTCACGGGCCTCGGGGAACAACCGCTTGACCGCGACGAAGCGGCTGTCGGGCACAGGCAGGGTCAGCGGCCGATCCAGACGCTGCACGCGCCCGCTCAGCGTGCCGCTGCCGGCATTGGCGAACTCGGCCCAGACTTCGTCAAGGCTGGCCACGCACTCGTAGCCCGGCCCACCGTGCTGATTGACCAGGCGCCAGCGCACCTGGGCGCTGCTGGCGCCGACCAGGTCGCCCAGCACGCGGTAGGTCGGCTCGCCAGCCCCACGCAAACGCTCGCCGGTATCGACGAAACCGCGCAGGCCGCGCCCCTTGGTGGCGACGTCGAGGAACATCTCGACACCTTGCTGGGGTAGCCCATCCAGGCCGCGCTCGGCACCCTCGAAGCGGATATCCCAGACGCCGCGCAGTTGGTCCGCCAGCACCTGGCCTGCGTAGTCGGCCAGCTCGACACTGGCCTCGCCTGGCGTGACGATGTCGTCCTCGGGGTCGTGGGTCAGTTGCTTGTGCGCGTAATAGGCCGCCGTGCCTGTGGCGCCCGCCACAGCCAGGCCGGCGATGAATCCTCGTCGGGAAATTGTCATTGCGCCTCAATCCGTCTTCGCGTGCCGCGACTGCTATCCAAGCTAGAACGTAGGTGGGCCAGGGAAATTTAGGCGCGGTACACACCGGCTAATTAACCGCGCATTGCGCTCGTCTGATGGGTATCTCCCGCTGACAGAGGCATGCCCATGACCTCCCCGCTTGCCCGCCTGGCACCTGCTGCCCAGGCAACGCCCTACCGGCTCTTCGACCTCGACCTCAAGGCCATCGAACCCCTGAGCCCCTCACTGACGCGCTTCGTCTTCACCGGCGAGGACGTCGCGCTGATGACCACCCTGGCCCCCGACCAGCGTGTGAAGTTGCTGTTTCCGACCCCTGCCGGCGCGCCATCCAACCTGCCCAAGCACGCGCAATGGCAGCAGGCGCGGCGCGAACTGCCGGCGCAAGACATGCCGCCCATGCGCACCTACACCATCCGCGCCCTGCGCCGCGAGGCGCTGGAGGTGGGTGTGGACTTTGTCCTGCACGGCGTCAATGGCCCGGCATCGGCCTGGGCCACCCACGCCCGCGTCGGCGACCGCCTGCAGATGGTCGCCCCCAACCTGGCATATGCCGACGACCCCGGCGGCTATGAATGGAAACCGCCACGCAGCGCCCGGCGCATTCTGCTGATCGGCGACGAAACCGCCCTGCCGGCGATTGCCGGCATCCTCGAACAGCTGGTCACGACCGCGCCGGAGCTGGCAGTCGAAGCCTTCATCGAAGTCCCGTTGGAAGCCGACTGTCTCGACCTGCGCCAGAGCCCGGCCACCCGCCTGCACTGGCTGCCACGCGACCTGCTGCGCAGCGAGCACGGCCAAGGCATGCAGCACGCCGTGCGCGAGCTGGCCAGCCTGCCGGCGCTGCGTGGCGCGTCGACGGTCGAGCTGGAAGACGTGGATATCGACGAAAGCATCCTGTGGGAACAGGCCTGCGGCGAACACGGCGACTTCCATGCCTGGATCGCCGGGGAGTCGGGGACTGTCATGGATATCCGCCGCTACCTGATCAAGGAGCGCGGACTGCCGCGAGAAAGCCTGACGCTGATGGGCTACTGGCGCGCCGGGCGCGTGTTCGACTGAGCATGAGCAGGGGCGCCTTGCGCCCCATCGCAGGCTTGCCGGCGATGGGGCCCTGACCAGCAATAGACCAAGGGGCCGAACACAGCCCCCGAATATCAACCGGCCTTGACCGCCGCCGCTACGGCTTCGGCAAATCTGGCGGCCACTTCATCGATCTGCTCGGCACTGATGATCAACGGCGGCAGGAAGCGCACCACAGCACCATGGCGGCCGCCCAGCTCGAGGATCAGGCCGCGGCGCAGGCACTCGCGCTGCAGCTTCGGCGCCAGGCTGCGGCATGCCGGCGGATGCCCCTGCGCGTCGCGCTTGCCCGCCGGGTCCACCAGCTCCACGCCCAGCATCAAGCCACGGCCACGAATGTCGCCCAGCTGCGGATAGTCCTGCTGCAACCGTTGCAGATGCCCACGCAAGCGTTGGCCCATGGCCTCGGCATGCTCGCACAGGCGATGCTCTACCAGGTACTTCATCACCGCAGAGCCCGCCGCCATGGCCATCTGATTACCACGGAAAGTGCCGGCATGGGCGCCCGGCGACCACTGGTCAAGCCAGTCGCGATAGACCATCACCGCCAGTGGCAGGCTGCCGCCGATGGCCTTGGACAGGGTAACCACGTCAGGCACGATGCCGGCGTGCTCGAAGGCGAACATCTTGCCGGTGCGGGCGAAGCCGCTCTGGATCTCGTCGACGATCAGCGCCACCCCGGCCTGCTCGGTGATCCGACGCAGCCCGCGCAACCACTCGATATCGGCAGGGATCACACCGCCCTCGCCCTGCACCACCTCGACGATCACTGCAGCCGGCAGCGCCACCCCGGCTTCGGGGTCGTTCAGCAGGTTCTCCAGGTAGTGCAGGTTGGCGCGCACGCCCGCCTCGCCACCCAGGCCGAACGGGCAACGGTAGTCATAGGGGTAAGGCAGGAACTGCACGCCATTGTTCAGCAGCGCGCCAAGGGGCTTTTTCGGCCCAAGGCTGCCCATCAGGCTCAGGGCGCCCTGGGTCATGCCATGGTAGGCGCCCTGGAATGCCAGCACGGTGCTGCGCCCGGTCACGGTACGCACCAGCTTGAGCGCGGCCTCCACCGCATCGGTGCCGGTCGGGCCGCAGAACTGGATCTTGGCTTCACCGCGCAGGCCCTCGGGCAACAGGCCGAACAGGTCCTGGACGAACTGGTCCTTGACCGGCGTGGTCAGGTCCAGGGTATGCAGTGGCAGCTCGTCGGCCAGCACGCGCTGGATGGCATCGATCACCACCGGATGGTTGTGGCCCAGGGCCAGCGTGCCGGCACCGGCCAGGCAGTCGATGAACTGGCGGCCCTCGACGTCCTCGACGTACAGGCCACGGGCGCGCTTGAGCGCCAGCGGAATGCGCCGCGGATAGCTACGGGCGTTGGACTCCTGCTGTTGCTGGCGCAGCAGCAGCGGTGAGTCCTCGAATTCATACAGCGGGCGCGGCGCGGTGGCCGGCAGCACCTGGGCAAGGCTGGAAGCGGTCGACATCGGAAAATCCCTCGCAAGCAAGCGAATGTGCCCGCCACGCGCCCTGTAACCGGATGTGTGTCGGGTTCTTATCGCTTGAAAAACGCTTCAGCGAGGTGCGGATTTAGCGGTTGCCGTCGGATTTGTTGCGGATCAACCCCCTGAGCGTGCCGGCACCTGCAGGCGCACCCGCAAGCCATCGGCCTGGCTGTCGAAACGCAGGCTGCCGGCACAGCGCTGGACGATGGCCTGGACGATCGCCAGCCCCAGGCCGCAGCCGCCGCTCTGGCCGTTGCGCCAGAAACGCTCGGTCAAGTGTTCGAGATCGCCCTGCGCGATGCCCGGGCCATGGTCGCGGACGAGGAAGTCCACCTGGCCGTCCTGCGCCTGCACATCCAGCTCCACGGCGGCATCGCCGCCATGGCGCAAGGCGTTGTCCAACAGGTTGCGCAGTGCCGCCACCGCCAGCGGCGCCGGCATGCTCAGGTAGACCTTGGCCGCCTCCTCGGGCAGATGCAGGTGAATGCGCCGGTTGTCGCCGCCACCGGCATCCTCGATGGCCTGTTGGGCAACCTGGGCGGCACTGCACTGCACGCCGTCATCGAACGACAGGCTGCCCTCGACCCGCGCCAGCATCAGCAATTGCTCCAGCGTGCGGTGCATGCGGTCGGTACCCTGCTCGGCGTGTTCCAGGGCCTGTTCGCGCACCGCGCCGTCAGTCATGCGCGCCACCTGCAGGTGGGTCTTGATCGCGGTCAACGGGCTGCGCAGTTCGTGGGCGGCGTCGTCGGTCAGGCGGCGTTCACGCTCGAGGGTCTGGGCGATGCGCAGGAACAGCTGGTTCTGGGTGTCGAGCAACGGTTGCAGCTCGCTGGGCAAGCCGGCCACCTGCAGGGGTTCGACACTGTCTGCGCGGCGCCTGCGCAAGGCATCGCGCATCCGATTGAGCGGTTCCAGGCCTTTGCCAAGGCCGATCCACAACAACCCCAGGCTACCCAGCAGAGCCATCAGCACCGGTGCCGAGGCCGCCAGCAGGATCGACTGGTTCAGCGCCTCGCGCTCCTGGTGACGGTCGGCGGTGGTGATGCGCACATCGCCATGGTTATAGGTGAAGGTACGCCATGAGGCGCCATCGATGGTCTGGTCACGGAACCCGCTGCGCTCGTCGTCCATGGCGCCATCGTGCTTGTGATTGCTGGCGAGGATTTCGCCGCGCAACGAGCTGACCTGGCAAGCCATGCCATCCGGCACGCTGAACTGGTCGGCGGAGAAATGCGCATCCTGGCCCTTGGCGGTCAGCGGCTGCGGCAACTGGTCGATCAGCCCCGCGACCATGCGTGCCGAGGCCACCAGCCGCTGGTCGAGGGAGAACATCATCTGTTGGCGCAGGTCACGCAGCATCCACGCTGCCGCCAGCACCCAGATGACGATGAACACGCTGCCAAGGATCAGCGACAGGCGTACCCGCAGGCTCATGTTGCGGCCTCCTCCGGCGCCTGGGCCGGGCCCAGGCGGTAACCCAGGCCGCGCACGGTCTCGACGATGCTGTTGCCCAGCTTGCGCCGCAGGTGGTGGATATGCACGTTCAGCGCATTGCTCTCGACTTCGTCGCCGAAACCATAGACGCAGTCCTTGAGCTGCTCGCTGGAGAGCACGCGCCCCGGGTTCTGCAGCAACGCCTGGAGCAGCGCCTGTTCGCGCCGCGACAGGTCCAGTGGCCGCCCAGCCAGGCTCGCCTCGCAACTGCTGGGGTCGTAGCGCAGCGGACCATGCTCAATCACGTTCACCGCCCGCCCGGCCACCCGGCGCAGCAGGGTGTGCAAGCGGGCGGCCAGTTCGCGCAGGTCGAAGGGTTTGAGCAGGTAATCGTCGGCGCCGGCCTGCAGGCCATCGACCCGGTCGGTGACCGCGTCACGAGCGGTGAGCACCAGCACCGGCAGGATCTCGCCCTGCTGGCGCAGGCGGCGCAGCAGCTTAAGGCCGTCTTCGTCGGGCAGGCCCAGGTCGAGGATCATCACGTCGAACTTGGCGGTCTGCAGCATCTGCCGGGCCTGCGAGGCGCTGGCCACCCGGTCCACGGTCAGGCCTTGGGCCGAGAGGCCGGCGCAGATGCCGCTGGCAATCAGGTCGTCGTCCTCGCAGAGCAGAACGTGCATGGGGAGCTCCTGGGTGGGGAAGATGGCATTGCACAGGTTCATCATTAAGGGGGGATTATGAACCGGTTTGGCGACGTTCGTCGGGCTGATAGCATCGAGCGCTGTAACTCTCTCACCAATGGTCCTAGGACCAGCTTAACCTTCAGTTAATACCCCAAGGCCAGCATGGCCTCCTTCAAAGTTCTGCCAAGGCGTCGACATGCGTGTTCTCCTGCTTTTCCTGACATTCCTGCTCGCCGGCCCTCTACAGGCCAACCCGTTCGCGGTCAAACCGGACTTCCTGCCGGTGAACGAAGCCTTCGTGCTGACCCACGACCGCCTGGAAAACGGCCAGATGCGCCTGCATTTCCAGATCAAGGACGGCTACTACCTTTACCAGAAACGCCTGAAGTTCGACGGCCTGCCCCCCGAGCAGCACCCGCCCCTGCCCCAGGCCGAGAACCACCACGACGAGTTCTTCGGCGACAGCGCGGTCTACCGCACCGAACTCGAGCTGCTGCTGCCGGCCAACGCCAGCGGTGAACTGCGCCTGGGCTGGCAAGGCTGCGCGGACGCAGGGCTATGCTATCCGCCACAGACCACCCCGATCGCCCTTGGCGGGGCGGCTGCGGCAACGCCGGCTGCCGACCAGGCCAGCGACCAAGCCCTGGCCGGCACCCTGCAACACGACAGCCTGGCCTGGAGCCTGCTGGCCTTCTTCGGCCTGGGCCTGCTGCTGGCCTTCACCCCCTGCTCGCTGCCGATGCTGCCGATCCTCGCCGGGCTGGTCCTGGGCAATGGCGCCAGCGCTCGCCGTGGCTGGTGGCTGGCCGGCGTCTATGTGTTGAGCATGGCCCTGGTGTACGCCGCACTCGGCGTGATTGCCGCGCTGCTGGGCGCCAGCCTGCAGGCCTGGCTGCAACAACCCTGGCTGCTGGGTAGCCTGGCCGGGCTGTTCGTGCTGCTCGCCCTGCCGATGTTCGGTGCCTTCGAACTGCAACTGCCCGCCGCCCTGCGTGACCGCCTGGACCGCGCCGGCCAAGGCACCCGTGGCGGCAACCTGTACGGCGCGGCGTTACTGGGCGCCCTGTCGGGCTTGCTGCTGGGCCCCTGCATGACCGCGCCACTAGCCGGCGCGCTGCTGTTCATTGCCCAGAGCGGCGACGTGCTGCAAGGGGCACTGGTGCTGTTCGCCCTCGGCCTGGGCATGGGTGTCCCGCTGTTGCTGCTGGTCACCCTGGGCAATCGCTACCTGCCACGCCCGGGCGCCTGGATGAACCTGGTCAAGGGCTTGTTCGGCTTCGTGTTCCTGGCCATGGCCCTGTACACCGTGCGCGGCCTGCTGCCGGAAACGCTGGTACTGGCCCTGGCTGGCGCCTGGTTGATCGCCCTGGGCTGGGCCGCCTGGCCTGCCCTGCAGCGTTTGCCCGCCTTGCGTGCGATCCCCCTGCTGGGCGCGCTGTGGGGTGGCCTGCTGCTGGTGGGCGCCGCAGCCGGTGGCAACGATGTGTGGCAGCCTTTGCAGCCTTTTGCCGGCAAGAGCACGGCCACGGCCCCCGCCAGCGGCCACGACGCCTTTGTCACCGTCAGCGCACCGGCCGAGCTGCAACGTGAACTCGATGCCGCCAAAGCCCGTGGCCAATGGGTGCTGGTGGACTATTACGCCGACTGGTGCGTGTCATGCAAAGTCATGGAGAAGCAGGTGTTCGCCCGTGCCGATGTCCAGGCCAGCCTTGACGATGTGCACCTGCTGCGCCTGGATGTGACCGCCGACTCCCCAGCCAGCCGCGAGCTGCTGCAACGCTACCAGGTCCCGGGCCCGCCCAGCCTGATCTGGGTCGGCCCGGAGGGCGAGGAACGTCGCGCCCGCCGCATCACCGGTGAAATCGACGCCGCCGGGTTCCTCCAGCACTGGGCCCAGACCAGGAGCCAAGGCTGATGCTCACCATCACCCTCGGGCCGCTGACCATGGCCCTCAACCACCTGCTGCTGCTTGCCGCACTGGGCATCGCCAGCCTGGTCGGCTGGCGGGTCGCAAGGCGCGGCGGCGAAAACCCCGAGTCGGCGCTGTTCAACCTGTTCCTGCTGGGCTTGCTGTTCGCCCGCCTGGGTTTTGTCCTCGCCTACTGGCCGATGTACCGTGACGACCCGCTGCAGATCATCGATATCCGCGACGGCGGCTTCCTGCTCTGGGGCGGGCTGCTGGGCATCGTCCTCGGCACCTTGTGGCAAGGCTGGCGCCGCCCGGGCCTGCGCCGCCCGCTGGGCTGGGCGCTGTTCAGCGGCGCCCTGTTCTGGGGGTTGGCCAGCCTGGCCAGCCACCTCTACAGCAAAGGCACCGAGCTGCCCGACATGAGCCTGCGCGACAGCCGCGGCCAGGCGGTGGCCCTGCACGACTACCGCGGCCGCCCGCTGGTGATCAACATCTGGGCCACCTGGTGCCCACCCTGCCGCCGCGAGATGCCGGTGCTGCAACAGGCCGAGGACGACTATCCCCACGTGACCTTCCTGTTCGTCAACCAGGGGGAGACCCCCGAGAACGTTAGCACCTTCATGGCCACCACCGGCCTGACCCTCTCCAACGTGCTGTTCGACGGCACCGGCGAGCTGGCCCGCAAGGTCGGCTCCATGGCCCTGCCCACCACCCTGTTCTACAACGCCGAAGGGCGGCTGGTCGGCAGCCACCTGGGCGAACTGTCGCGCGCCAGCTTGCGCCACGCCCTGGAACCCTTCGAACGCGCCAACGCGCCCGCCCCACAAGGAAACTGACATGCGATTGAATGCGCTGCTGCCCCTGACCCTCGCCCTGCTCGCCGCCCCCTCGCTGCAAGCAGAGGAACTGCCCAAGGCGATCCAGCAACTGCAAGCCAAGGGCGCCGTGATCAAGGGCAGCTTCGACGCCCCCAATGGGCTGCGCGGCTATGCCGCCGAGTACCACAACAACGGCATCGCCCTGTACCTCACCCCCGACGGCAAGCACGTGCTGGTCGGCAGCCTGTTCGACGAGCAAGGCAAGGACCTCAGCGCCGAGCCACTGGAAAAACTGGTGTACGCACCGATGAGCAAGGCCGTGTGGGCGAAGATGGAAAAGACCGCCTGGATCCAGGACGGCAAGGTCGACGCGCCGCGTACCGTCTACCTGTTTAGCGACCCCAACTGCCCCTACTGCAACATGTTCTGGCAACAGGCCCGTCCTTGGGTCGAGTCAGGCAAGGTGCAGCTGCGCCACATCATGGTCGGCATCATCCGCGAGGACAGCCCGGGCAAGTCCGCCGCGCTGCTCGCCGCCAAGGACCCGGCCAAGGCCTTGCAGGAACACGAGAAGGCCGGCAAGGCCAGCACGCTCAAGGCACTGGACAAGGTGCCGGAGGCGGTACAGAAGAAGCTCGAGGCGAACCTGGCGCTGATGGAGGAACTGGGCCTGGCGGCAACCCCGGCGATCTTCTATCAGGACGAGCAGGGGCAGCTGCAGAGCCAACAAGGCGCCCCGCGGCCGGAGATGCTCGGGAAGATCCTCGGCAAACGCTGAAAACCATCGCGGGGCAAGCGGCACAGAGTCGATGCGACTTGCCCCGCGATGACCGTTACAACGCCTCCAGCTCCGCCATCAGGTCGCTCAACCTATCGACCTTGGCGTCATCCAGCGCGCTGTCCTGCAGCCCGCGCACATAGTCCGCCAGCTCTTGCACCGTACTGCACTCGAACATCGCCCGCAGCGGCACGTTCAACTGCAGGGCCTTCTGCACCCGCGATGCGATCTGCGTTGCCAGCAGCGAATGCCCGCCCAGCTCGAAGAAGTTGTCGCGCACACCCACCCGCTCGGCCTTGAGCACATCGGCCCAGATCCCGGCGAGGGTCTCTTCAAGCTCGTTGCGCGGCGCCAGGTAGGCCTGGCTGTGCTGGCCACCGATATCGATGGCCGGCAGCGCCTTGCGGTCAAGCTTGCCGTTGGCGTTGTGCGGCAGGCTGTCGAACCAGCCCCAGTGCAGCGGCACCATGTACTCCGGCAACTCGGCGCGCAGGCGCTGCTTGAGCTGGTCGAGCAGCGCGGCGTCGGCACTGACGCCCTGGTGCGCCACCAGGTAGCCAACCAGATGCTTGCCGTTGACGCCTTCCTGCACGCCCACCGCGGCATCGCGCAGCTCCGGCTGTTCGTGCAGGCGCGCCTCGATCTCGCCCAGCTCGATGCGGTAGCCACGGATCTTCACCTGATGGTCGATACGCCCGACGTACTCCAGCACGCCATCCGGACGGCGCCGCGCCAGGTCGCCGGTGCGGTACAGGCGCTCACCAGGCGCACCGTACGGGTGCGGGATGAACGCCTGCGCCGTGCGCAGCGGGTCGCCGACATAGCCACGGCCCACACCGGTACCAGCGACGCACAGCTCGCCCACTGCGCCCAGCGGCACCAGGGTCTGGTCCTCGCCGAGCAGGTACAGGCGGTTGTTGTCGGTCGGCGTGCCTATCGGCAGGTAGCTGCCCTGGGTCGAGGCGGCATCGACGCGGAAGAACGCCACGTCGTCCGAGCACTCCGCCGGGCCGTAGGCGTTGACCAGGCCGATGGCCGGGTAGCGTTGCAGCCACTGCGCGGCCAGCTCGGGCGGCATGGCCTCGCCGGTCGGCAGCATCCAGCGCAGGCCATCGAGCGCCTGGTGATCGTTGGCCAGCATGCCCTGGATCAGCGACGGCACACTCTCCAGCACGGTGATGCCGGTGGCCTGCACATGGCTCAGCAGGCCTTGCGGATCATGGGCGATGGCGTTCGGCACGATCTCCACGCGGGCCCCGAACAGCGGCGCGGCGAGGAACTGCCACACCGAGATGTCGAAGCTCTGCGAGGCGGTCTGGGCAATTACGTCCTGCTCGTCCAGGGCCAGGTACGGCACCTTGCTCAGCTGATTGTTGAGCATGCCGCGCTGCTCGACCATCACGCCCTTGGGCAGGCCGGTGGAGCCGGAGGTGTAGATCACGTAGGCAAGGTTGTCCGGAGCGCTGTGGATGCCAAGGTTGTGGCTGGCCACGTTGCTTGCCTGCACGTCTTCCCAGACCAGCAGCTTCGGCCGCGCCGCGCCTGCCACTTCATCGAGCAGCTGGCGCGCCTGCTCGGCGCAGGCCGCGCTGCACACCAGCACCGGCGTGCGGCTCAGCTCGACGATGCGTTGCAGGCGCGCCGCCGGCAGGCCCGGATCCAGCGGCAGGTAGCCGGCGCCGGCCTTGAAGCTGCCGACGATCATGCCCAGCAGCGCCAGGCCGCGCTCGGCCAGCAGCGCCACCGGTTGGTCGATGGCCACGCCAGCCGCAACCAAGGCATGACCCAGCCGGTTGGCCGCCACGTTCAGGCCCGCATAGTCGTAAGCGGCCGTCTCGCAACGGGCGACGGTGCGCTGCGGATGCGCGGCCACCCGTGCCTCGAACAGCTCGACGTAGCTCTGCTCCAGCGCATAGTCATGCTCGGTACGGTTGCAGTCCTCGAGCAGGAAACGTTGTTCGTCGGCCCCCAGCAGCGGCAGCTCGCCGACCTCGCCCTCGAAGCCCTCGACCAGCGCCAGCAGCAGGCGCTTGAATTCGGCGAGCAGGCGCTCGACGGTCGGGTAGTCGAAGTAGCGCTGGTCGAACGACAGGTGCAGGCCCAGGTCATCGCCCGGGTAGCACACCGCGGTCAGCGGGAAGTTGGTGTGGGTCCGGCCCGAGTCGGAGCTGGCGTCCAGATGCTGGGCGTGGTCGAGCACCGCAGTTTCCACCGGGGCGTTCTCGAACACGAACAGGCTGTCGAACAGCGGCTGGCCCTTGGGCAGTTCGCTGCATTCCTGGATCGCCACCAGCGGCAGGTACTCGTATTCACGCAACTGCATGTTGCGATCGAGCAAGCCCTGCAGCCACTGACGCACGCTGCTGCGCTCGCCCGGCTGCGGCAACTGCACGCGCAGGGCGATGCTGTTGATGAACAAGCCGACCGTGCGCTGCATCTGCGGCAGGCTCACCGGGCGCCCGGCCACGGTGACGCCGAACACCACGTCGCGATCGCCGCTGTAGCGCGCCAGGGTCAAGGCCCAGGCCGCCTGGGCGAAGGTGTTGACCGTCAGTTGGTGGGCCTGGGCCAGTTCACGCAGGCGGGCGCCCTCGCTCACTTGCAGGCGGGTGTAGCAGTCACCCACGACCATGCCGTCACCGGCGTGGTCATGGCGCAGCGGACGGTCGCTGGGAATCGCCGTGGCGCGCTCGAAGCCGGCCAGGTTGGCCTGCCACCACTGGCGCGCCTGGTCGAGATCCTGGCGCTGCAGCCAGCCGATATAGTCGCGGTAGCGCGGCGGTACCGGCAACTGGGCCTGGCGCCCTTCGCCCAGGGCCTGGTAGATCTCGAAGAAGTCGTTCATCAGCAGCGAGCGGCACCAGGCATCGATGAGGATGTGGTGGTTGCTCATCATGAACCAGTAACGCGCATCGTCCACGCGCACCAGGCGCAGGTGGAACGGTGCTTCGCGCAGCAGCTCGAAGCCGGCCTCGCGCTCCTCCTTGTGCAGCGCTTGCAGGCGCGCTTCCTGGGCGTGCTCGTCAAGGCCGCGCCAGTCCTGGTAGTCCACCGCGGTCTTGCCGGGTTTGTGGATGATCTGCAGCATCGCTTCGCCGGCGTTCCAGCTGAACGAGGCACGCAACGCCTCGTGGCGCGCCACCACCGCCTGCCAGGCCTGGGCGAAGCGCTCGGGGTCGAGGGCGCTGTTGATGCGGTAGCGGTCCTGCATGTAGTAGATGCCGGTGCCCGGCTCGAGCAGGGTGTGCAGCAGCAGGCCTTCCTGCATCGGCGTCAGCGGGTAGACGTCCTCGATCTCGGCGGCCGGGATCGGCAGCGTGTCGATCTGCTCCTGGGTCAGTTGCGCCAGGGGGAAGTCCGAGGGGGTGAAGCTGCCGTTGCCGTCCGCCAGGCAATGGGCGACCAACGCCAGCAGCTCCTGGCGATAGGCCTCGGCCAGACGGGCGATGGTCGCCTCGTCATAGCGCTCGGCACTGTAGCTCCAGCGCAGTTGCAGTGCGCCGCCGTAGACCTGGCCATCGACGCTCAGCCAGTTCGGCAGCGGCGCATCCAGGTCATGGGCCAGGCCTACCGGGGCGTCCAGCGGCTGGAACAGTGCCGCCTGGTCGAACTGTTGGTCGAACTGACCGAGGTAGTTGAAGGTGATCCGGGCCTGGGGCAAGGCGGCCATGCGCTCACGCCCTAGCTCGTCGGCCAGGTAGCGCAGCACACCGTAGCCCTGGCCTTTGTGCGGCACGTGGCGCAGTTGTTCCTTGATGCGCTTGATCGACGTGGCGCGACCAACTTCGCCATCAGCCATTACGGGGCTCAGGCTCAGTGGGTAGGCGTTGGTGAACCAGCCGACGCTGCGGGTCAGGTCCATGTCCTCGAACAGACCATCGCGACCATGGCCTTCCAACTGCACCAGCACCTGCTCGTCGCCGCTCCAGTGGCACAGTGTGCGCGCCAGGGCAGTCAGCAGCAGATCGTTGACCTGGGTGTGGTAGGCCGCCGGCGCCTGTTGCAGCAGTTGGCGGGTCTGTTCCACGTTCAGGTCGATGGCAAGGCTGCGGGCATGGCGGTGCAGGTTGCCGCCTTGAGGGTGGTCGCAGGGCAGTTCGCGACGGGCGCTGCCCAGTTGCGCTTCCCACCAGCCCAGCTCGTCGCGCAGCGAATCGCTGCCGGCATAGCTGGCCAGGCGCGCCGCCCAGTCGCCCATGGCATGGGTCTTGGCGGCCAGGGTTTCACCGCGGTACAGCGCCTGCAGGTCTTCCAGCAAGACGCGCCAGGACACGCCATCGACCACCAGGTGGTGGATCGCCAGCAGCAGGCGCTGGACGCCCTGGTCATCACTGACCAACAAGGCGCGCAGCAGCGGCCCCTCGGCCAGGTCCAAGCTGCGCTGCACATCGGTATACAGTGCCTGGCAGTCGTCGAAATCGCTCACCGTCGCGGTCCACAGCAACGGCTGTGTGCTCGGCTGGGCGTACTCGGCCTGCCAGCGGCCGTTGGCCTGGCCAAAGCGCAGGCGCAGGCTGTCGTGGTGTTGCACCAGCGCGGCCAAAGCCTGCTCCAACTCCTCGGCCTGCAATGGCTGGCGCACACAGAGCAGCACCGCCTGGTTCCAGTGCTGCGGTTGCGGCACTTCGCTGTCGAAGAACCAGTGCTGGATCGGCGTCAGGCCGGCGCTGCCCTGACGTGCGCCCTGCTCGATAGCGCTCGGCGCCTCGCTGCGGGTCACCACTGCCGCCAGGGTCTGGATGGTCTGGTGCTGGAACAGGTCACGTGGGGTGAACTGCAACCCCAGCTGGCGGGCACGGCTGACCACCTGGATCGACAGGATCGAGTCGCCGCCCAGTTCGAAGAAGTTGTCCTGCACGCCGATGCGCGGCAGGTTGAGCACCTCGCGCCAGATCTGCGCCAGCTGGCTTTCCAGCTCGTTGGCCGGGGCCTGGTAGTGCTGACGCGCCTGCTCCAGGTCCGGGGCCGGCAACGCTCGGCGGTCGAGCTTGCCGTTGCCCATCAGCGGCAGGCTGTCGAGCAGCACCAGGTGCGCCGGCACCATGTAGTCGGGCAGGTGCCGGCGGGCATCGGCCTTTACCGCCTCGCGCAGCAGGGCCTGGGCCTCGCCGTCGGCGCTCGCCTGTGGGCACACCAGGTAACCCACCAGTTGCTTGCCGCCCGGCAGGTCGAGGGCCAGGACCACTGCCTCCTCGACGTCGGCGTGCTCCTGCAGGCGGCTCTCGATCTCGCCCAGCTCGATACGGAAGCCACGGATCTTCACCTGCTGGTCGGCCCGCCCGACATACTCCACCAGGCCATCGGCGCGCAGGCGCACCAGATCGCCGGTACGGTACAGGCGACCGCCGGCATGGCTGAACGGGTCGGCGACGAAACGCTCGGCACTCAGGCCCGGACGGTCGTGGTAGCCCTGGGCCAGGCCGGCACCGCCGACATACAGTTCTCCGATGCCGCCTTGCGGCAGCAGCGCCAGGTCCTCGTCAAGGATATAGGCGGTGCGGGCACCGATAACCCGGCCGATCGGCACACTGCCGGCGTCGACCGGTATCTGCTCCGGTGCCAGGCAGGCCAGCGGCATCACCACCGTTTCGGTCGGGCCGTAGGCGTTGAAGAACTGTTGCGGCGCAAAGGCCTGGCGGATGCGTTGCAGGTGCTCGCCGGTCAAGGCCTCGCCACCGGTGATCACCAGGCGCACCGGTAATTGCTCGCCCTGCCCGGCCAGGTACTGGGCCAACTGGCTGCCGTAGCTCGGGGTGAAACCGAGCACACTGACTTGCTGCTCGCGCACCAGCTGGCAGATTTCCTCGGCGCCCCACTGGCCCTGGGCACGCAACACCACGCGGGCACCGCACAGCAGCGGCACCAGCAGGCGCTCGCTGGCGGCGTCGAAGTTGATCGAATAGAAGTGCAGCTCGCAGTCGTCGCTGCGCATGCCGAACTCGGCGATCACCGCCTTGCAGTGCATGGCAATTTCACCGTGGCTGACCACCACGCCCTTGGGCTTGCCAGTGGAACCGGAGGTGTAGATCAGGTAGGCCTGGTGCTGCGGCAGGTTGAGGTTGTCCAGGGCGGCGTCGCTGTAGGCGGAAAGGCTCGCGGCATCGTCCTCCAGGCTCCAGCGGGCAACGCCTGGCGGCAGTTCGCCCAGGGTGTCGAGCAACGCCCGCTGGCCGATCAGCAGGCCCAGGCGGCTGTCCTCGATCATGTAGCGCAGGCGGTCGAGCGGGTATTCCGGGTCCAGCGGCACGTAGGCGCCACCGGCCTTGAGGATGGCCAGCAGGCCGACCACCATCTCCAGCGATCGCTCCAGCGCCAGGCCTACCCGCACCTGCGGGCCGACGCCGCGCTCGCGCAGGGCGCGGGCCAGGCGGTTGGCCTGCTGGTCGAGCTCGGCGTAGCTCAGGTGCTGGCCGGCGAAGGTCAGGGCCAGGGCCTGCGGGGTCCGCTCAGCCTGGGCGGCGAACAGCCCGTGCAGCGTCTGGTCCAGTGCGAAGTCCTGCTCGCCCTGCAGCTGGCCGATCAGCACCTGCTGCTCGGCTTCAGCCAGCATCGGCAGTTCGCACAGGCGCTGCTGCGGATCGTCGATCAGCGCCACCAGCAACTGCTGCCAGTGCTCGGCCATGCGCGCGATGCGCGGCTCATCGAACAGGTCGCGGCTGTAGGTGAAGCAGCAGCCCAGGCGGCCATCGAGGTCGGTGACCTCAAGGTACAGGTCGAATTTGGTGGCGCTGGCGTCGTTGACCAGGTAATCCACCTGCATGCCCACCAGTTCACGGCTCTGCTGGAAGGCCCAGCGCTGCACGTTGCACATCACCTGGAACAGCGGGTTGTAAGCGCTCGAGCGCGGCGGCTGCAAGGCATCGACCAGTTGCTCGAATGGCAGGTCCTGATGCGACTGGCCATCGATGATGGTCTGGCGCACTTGGTCGAGCAACGCGCCGGCGCTCATCTGCCCGTCCAGTTCGCAACGCAGCACCTGGGTGTTGAGGAAGGCGCCGATCAACCCCTCGCTTTCCGGGCGAATGCGGTTGGCCACCGGCGCGCCGATGCGCAGGTCGCGCTGGCCGCTGTAGCGGTGCAGCAACGCGGCCAGGGTGGCGGTCATGGTCATGAACAGGGTCAGGCCGCGCTGGCTGTTGAAGGCGTGCACGCGCTTGACCAGCGCCGGATCCAGGTCGAAGCGGTACAGCTCGCCGCGGTGGCTCTGCACCGCCGGGCGTGGGCGATCGGCGGGCAGCGCCAGCACCGGATGCTCATCGCCCAGGCGGTCCTTCCAGTAGGCCAGCTGGCGATCGCCCTCGCCGCTTTCCAGCCACTGGCGCTGCCACACGCTGTAATCGAGGTACTGCACCGGCAGCGGCGCCAGCGGCGACTCGCGCTCGTCGACGAAGGCCTCGTACAGCTCGCCCAGTTCGCGGGCGAAGATGTCCATGGCCCAGCCTTCGGTGACGATATGGTGCAGGGTCAGGACGAAGTAGTGCTCGCGCTCGCCGGCCTTGACCAGGCAGGAGCGCAACAGCGGACCGCGCTCCAGGTCGAACGGCTGGTGCGCCTGGTCGTCGGCCAGTTGCTGCAGGCGTTGCTGGCGGGCCTCGCCGGCCAGGGCGCTGAAGTCATGCCAGTGCAGTTGCACGTGGCTGTGATCGGCCACGCACTGGTAAGGCTTGCCGTCGATGCTGGGGAAAGTGGTGCGCAGGGTTTCGTGACGCACGATCAACGCCTGCAGGGCGCGCTCGAAGGCATCCACATGCAGCAGGCCCTGGAAGCGAGCCATGCCGCCGACGTTGTAGGCGGGGCTATGCGGATCCATCTGCCAGAGGAACCACATGCGCTGCTGCGAGTACGACAGCGGCACCGCCTGGCGGCGGTCGACACGGGCGATGGCACCTTGCAGGTTGTGTGCGCCGCAACCCTGCAGACGGGAAATTTCGGCGCAGAACGCGCCCAGCTCGCTGGCCTCGAACAAGGCCTTGAGCGGCAACTCGACATCCAGCGCCTGGCGAGTGCGCGAGACGATCTGGGTGGCCAGCAGCGAGTGGCCGCCGAGGGCGAAGAAGTCATCCTGCAAGCCGACCTGCGGCCGGCCCAGGACCTCGCGCCAGATCGCCGCGACCTGTTGTTGCAATGCACTTTGCGGCTCGATATGTTCATGTTGCTGCCAGACCGGTGCCGGCAGCGCCTTGCGATCGACCTTGCCGTTCGGCCCCAGGGGCATCTGCGCAAGATGGATGAGTTGTGCCGGCACCATGTAGGCCGGCAGGCGCTCGGCCAATGCGGCCAGCAGCGCCTCGGTCTGCTCGACACCGCTGTAATAGCCCACCAGCTGGGCACCGACGGCATCCTTGTGGATCAGTACCAGTGCCTGGGCGACACCCGGCTCGGCCAGCAGCACAGCCTGCACCTCCTCCGGCTCGACGCGGAAGCCGCGCACCTTCACCTGCTGGTCGAGGCGCCCCAGGTACTCCAGGGCCTGGCTCTGCACATGCCAGCGGGCGCGGTCGCCGCTGCGGTACAGCCGTGCGCCGTCGCCATCGGGCTGCGGCACGAAGCGCTCGGCGGTCAGCCCAGGGCGGCCGAGGTAGCCGCGGGCCAGGCCCGCGCCACCCAGGCACAGCTCGCCGGGCACGCCCGGCGCGGTCAACTCGAACTCATCGTCCAGCACCCGGCACAGCACGTTGCCCAGCGGGCGGCCGATGGGCGAGCGCTCGCCGTCATTCGCCTGGCAGTGCCAGTGGGTGACGTTGATCGCGGTTTCAGTCGGACCATAGCGGTTGTGCAGTTGCACCTGTGGCAGCAGTTGCAGCACGCGGTCACGCAACGCGGCGGACAACGCCTCGCCACCGGAGAACAACCGGCGCAGGCTGGTGCAGCCGGCTGCCAACGGCTCCTGGACGAACACCTGCAGCAACGGCGGGACGAAGTGCAGCGTGGTCACCGCGTGTTGCTGGATCAGTTGGGCGATGCGCTGCGGATCGCGATGTTCGCCGGGGCCAGCCAGGACCAGCTTGCAACCGGTGACCAGCGGCCAGAAGCACTCCCACACCGACACGTCGAAGCTGATCGGCGCCTTCTGCATCAGCACGTCGCTGTCAACCAGCGCATAGCTGGCCTGCATCCACTGCAGGCGCTCGGCCAGCGCCGCATGGGTGTTGCCCACGCCCTTGGGCTGGCCGGTGGAGCCGGAGGTGTAGATCACATAGGCGAGGTTGTCGCCGTGCAGGTGCAGGCCGGGGGCCTGGCTTGGCCAGCTGTCCAGGTGCAACTGGTCGAGGGCGATGGCGCTCACGCCTTCGACCTGCGGCAGTTTGTCGAGCAGGCTGCTGTGGCTGAGCAGCAGGCCGGCCTGGCAATCACCGAGCATGTAGGCCAGGCGCTCGGCCGGGTAGTCGGTGTCCAGCGGCACGTAGGCGCCACCGGCCTTGAGAATGGCCAGCAGGCCGACCAGCAGCTGCGGCGAACGCTCCAGGGCAATCGCCACGCAAGTGTCCGGACCGACGCCCTTGTCGCGCAGGTAGTGCGCCAGGCGGTTGGCCTGCTGGTGCAGTTCGGCATAGCCCAGTTGACCGCCCTCCCACACCAGCGCGGTGCGCTCGGGGCTCAGGCGCGCCTGTTCGTTGAGTTGCTCGACCAGCAGGCGCGGCGCGCTCACCATGGGCGCCTGGCCCCACTCGAGCAGTTGCGTCTGGCTGTGTTCGTCGAGCAGGCGCACCTCGCCAATGGCCAGCTGCGGCTCGGCGCAGACCTGTTCGAGCAAGGCCAGCAGATGGCTGGCCAGGCGCTTGACGGTGGCCGCCTCGAACAACCCGGCGGCGTAGTCGAAGGCCAGCGTCAGGCGGCCCTGGTGGTCTTCCTCGCTGTGCAACTGCAGGTCGAACTTGGCTTCGCGGCTGTGCCACGGCAGCTCTTCGGCGAGCAGGCCGGGCAGGCGACGCAAGGCCGACAGGTCGCGTTGCTGGTGGTTGAACATGACCTGGAACAGGCCTTGTTCACGGGCCTGCGGCAGCGCCTCGAGCAGTTGCTCGAAGGGCAGGTCCTGATGGGCCTGGGCCTCCAGGGTGGCTTGGCGCGCCTGGGCCAGCAGCCCGGCGAACGGCAGGCGGCCGTCGAGCTCGGCGCGCAGCACCTGGGTGTTGATGAAGAAGCCGACCATGCCTTGGGTTTCCAGGCGCGGGCGGTTGGCGTTGGGCACGCCGACGCGGATGTCGCCCTGGCCGCTGTAGCGATGCAGCACGGCCTGCCAGCCGGCCAGCAGGACCATGAACAGACTGGCCTGCTGCTCGCGGGCCAGGTCCTTGAGGGCGCTGGTCAGTGCCGCAGGTACCTTGAGGCTGTGGCGCGCGGCGCGGCTGTGCTGCTGGCTGGCGCGGGGCTGGTCGGTGCACAGGTCGAGCACCGGCAGTTCGTCACCCAGCTTGTTCTTCCAGTAGTCGAGCTGGCGGGCGCTTTCGCCATCGGCCAGCCACTGGCGCTGCCACTGGCCGTAGTCGGCGTAGCCCAGCGTCAGTTCGGGCAGTTGCACGGCCTGGCCCTGTGCGGCGTACAGGCGAGCGAACTCATCCAGCAGGATGTTCAGCGACCAGCCGTCGGCGACGATGTGGTGCAGGGTCACCCACAGCTGGTGCTCTTCGTCGTCCAGGCGGGCCAGGGTCACCCGCAGGAGCGGGCCCTGGCGCAGATCGAACGGCTGCTGCGCCTCATCCTCGCGGCACGCGGCCACCTCGGCGGGAGACTGCCCTTCGAGGTCCAGATGACGCAGGGTGAACGCCTGGCTCGGCAGGATGCGTTGCACGGCCTGGCCGTCGACTTCGTCGAACAACGTGCGCAGGGATTCATGGCGTGCCACCAGGGCCTGGAAGCTGGCCTGCAGCGCCGCGACATCCAACTCGCCGCGCAGGTGCAGCCCGGCGGGGATGTTGTAGGCGGCGGACTGCGGCTCCAGCTGCCACAACAGCCACAAGCGGTTCTGTGCCAGTGACTGCGGCAGGGCCTGGTCGCGGGCCTGGGTTTCGATGGTGCCGGCGGCGCTGCCACCTTCGGCGAGGACGGCCGCCACGGCGGCGCTGTATTCGGCCAGGGTCGGTGCTTCGAACAGGGTGCGCAGGCTGAGCTGGATGCCCAGTTCGTCGCCCAGGCGCGCGGTCACCTGGGTGGCCGCGATGGAGTTGCCGCCCAGCAGCAGGAAGTGATCGTGCGCCGCCACCGCCTCGACCTTGAGCAGCTCACGCCAGATTCCCGCGATCCGTGCCTGCAGGTCGTCACCGGCCACGCCATTGCCCTGCTCCGTCTGCGCCATCGGGAAACGCGCATAGATATCCAGGCTGCCGTCGTTCATGCGCAGGCGGCAGGCCGAGCGCTGCAGCTTGCCGCTGGAGGTCTTGGGCAAGGCGCCCGGGTTGAGCAGCAACACCACGGCCGGCGCCTGGCGACAGGCATCGGCAGTGACCCGGCGCAGGGTATTGATCAGCGCCTCGGGCGTGTGCGCCTTCTGCACATTGCGGCTGATCTCCACCGCCACGCCAATGCCCTCCTCGCCCTGGTCGTCGACGGCAAACACCGCCACCCGGCCCTTGCGCAGCACATCGACTTCACGCTCGAGGGTCTTTTCCAGGTCCTGCGGGTAGATGTTCTGGCCACGGACGATAAGCATGTCCTTCAAGCGCCCGGTGACGAACACTTCGCCATCGCGCATGAAGCCGAGATCGCCGGTACGCAGCCAGGTCTGGCCGTCACGCTCGACAAAGGTCCGCGCGCTGGCCTCGGGATTGCGCCAATAACCCAGGGCGATGCTCGGGCCACCGGCCCAGATCTCGCCGACCCGGTTGTCCTCCAGCACCTCCAGGCGCTGCGGCTCGACAATGCACACCGCGTGACCCGGCTGCGGGTAGCCGCAGCTCATCAGCACGCTGCCCTGGCCGGGCTCGGCGCGGTTGGCGGCGAAGGCCTCGGCATCCAGCGCCAGCGCGCCGATACCCTGGCCACGGCGGCTGCCGCTGACGAACAGGGTAGCCTCGGCCAGGCCATAGCTGGCGAAGAAGCTGCTGGCGGTGAAGCCGCAGGCGGCAAACTTTTCAGCGAAGGTATCGAGACTGTCCTGGCGGATCGGCTCGGACCCCGAATAGGCCACGCGCCAGTGGCTCAGGTCCAGGCCGGCGAGCGCGGCCTCGCTGACCCGCTCGCTGCACAGCCGGTAGGCGAAATCCGGACCGCCACTGATGGTGCCGCCGTACTCGCTGATCGCCTGCAGCCAGCGCAATGGCCGGGCGAGGAAATAGCCCGGCGACATCAGCACGCAGGGCACGCCACTGAAGATCGGCTGCAGCAGGCCACCGATCAGGCCCATGTCGTGGTATAGCGGCAACCAGCTGACGATCACGTCGTCCGGATTCAGATCGATGCCGAAACCGTGGCGAATCAGCTGTTCGTTGGCCACAAGGTTGCCATGACTGACCTGCACGCCCTTGGGCAGCGCGGTGGAGCCGGAGGTGTATTGCAGAAAAGCGATGTCGCTGCCTTCCAGCACCGGCTCGTGCCATTGCGCGGCCAACTGCGGATCCAGGCTGTCCACGGCCAGCAGGCCCGGAGCCTTGGCGCCAGCCAAGGCGTCGAGACCCTGCAAGCTGTCTTCCAGCGCCTTTACCGTCAGCAGCAAGCGCGGTTCGGCGTCGTCGATGATCGACAGCAGGCGTTCCTGATGGTGCTGACGCGACGACTCCGGCGGGTAGGCCGGCACGGCGATCACCCCGGCATACAGGCAGCCGAAGAACGCCGCGACGTAGTCCGGCCCACTGGGAAACAGCAGTACGGCACGCTCGCCGAACCCGGCCTGCGACTGCAACGCCGCCGCGATGGTCCGTGCGCGCTGGTCGAGGTCCCGATAGCTGAGCACTGCCTGCTCGCCGGGCGCATCGGCCAGGAAGCGCAAGGCAATGCGCTCCGGGGTCTGGGCGGCGCGTTGCGCCAAGGCCTGGACCAGCGAGTGCGGGAGTTCGAAGGCGTCCGTCATGGAATGTTCCTGCCAGTGTCTGGGTGAGTCGCGCCTGACTGGTCCGCGCGACTGGCGGGCAGTGTTGGGCAGCCGAGATGTACACAGGGGAACGGATGGGCGGGAAAAGAAATTAGGCCCATCGGGAAGGCCGCAAAGGGCGAACGCAGAGGCAAAAGTTGAAGCGTTTCACACAGCGAAGCTTAGAACTGAAATGTATGAAAACTCATTAACTTTCGTATTTGACAATCATTATCATTACGAATAGCTTGTCGCACGTCGTAGGAAGCCTCCTTAAGAGGTGCGCTCCCTCTCCTCTCTGAGACAAGGTGATTTCCATGGCGGAACAACTATCCACAGGTAAGTGCGATTCACCGTTACTCCAGGCATTCGTCGACAACCGCAGCATCCTGGTCAAGATCGCAGCCCGCATTACCGGCTGCCGCTCGCGCGCCGAGGATGTGGTGCAGGATGCCTTCTTCAGGCTCAGCGCCGCCCCGCAGATCACCTCATCGTTCAAGGCCCAGCTCAGCTACCTGTTCCAGATCGTGCGCAACCTCGCTATCGATCACTACCGCAAACAGGCCATGGAACTGAGGTACTCCGGCAGCGAAGAGGAAGGGATGAACGTGGTCATCCAGAACGCTTCACCTGAAGCCACCCACATCAACCTCGCCACCCTGGAACACATCGCCGACGCCCTCGAGGAATTGCCCAAGCGCACCCGCTACGCCTTCGAGATGTACCGCCTGCATGGCGTGCCGCAGAAAGATATCGCCAAGGAGCTGGGCGTCTCGCCGACACTGGTCAACTTCATGATCCGCGATGCGCTGATCCATTGCCGCAAGAGCAGCCGCCTGGGGTGAGGCCGTTGGAGTTGGGTAAACCCGCTCTTGCAGGGCCGCGTTTACCTCAGCGACCGTGCCACCACTCCTTACTGAATACGCGAGGGTCTTGCCAGAATTTAGTCGTGGGGCGCTTCGACGGTGATCTGGTACGGTCGGAAGATGCGCAGCAGTTCGCCATTTTCCCGCAGCTGGCGCAGCAGGCTGGCGAACGCCTCGGGGCTGATGGACGCCCCAGGACGCAGCAGCGCGTAGTGGTGGTAGACCTGGTCGACCCGCTGCGATGCCAGCAACTGGCTGGAACTGTCCGGGTTGCGCTTGAGGAAATCGCTGAGATAGGAACGGGTGACCAGAGCGATGTCCGCACGCCCACGCTCGACCATGTTCAGGTTGCTGTCGTGGGAATAGGTCAGGGTCGCCCTGTAGCGCTTCTTCAACCACGCCGGGTCCGGATTGAAATCGGCGAAGGCGTAGTGGTAGCCATTGAACAACGCCAGGCGCTTGCCTTCGAGGTCGTCGAAGTAGTGCTGGTCACGCCCGGCCTGCTGGCGGCTGACGAAGATCTCGGCATCCTCCAGCCCCATGTCCACGGTATTGTGGGCAATTTCCTGCCAGCCCCACTGCGGGTTCTCGAAAATCGCCATGTCGGTGCGGCCTTGCTGGAAATCGCCAAAGCGCCGGGGGATCGAGGTGGGCACCAGGACGAAACGGTGCCGGGACTGCAAACGGTTCAACGCCTCGACCAATTGCGGCAGCAAACCGGTGTCGGCGCCCTGCTCGGGGCGCACGGTATAGGGTGGGAAGTGCGCCGCCCCGATCTTCACTTCCAGCACCTCGTCGGCCCGCGCCGCACTGCCCAGCGATACCGCGGCCAACAATAACAGGGAGGACGATACCTTGACGCTGGACAGTGGAATCAAGTCGGGACACTCATCACGGGTGGGGGCCTTAATGCGCCTAAGCTAGGCGTTTTCCCACACGGGCACAACCGCCGAATATGCCAAAGTGCCAGGGGATGCCGTGGCCCTCGACTTTGGCTACGCTCTACGGGCCGGCAGGCTGTAAAGAGTCCGTCGGCCTTCATGCATTGAAAGGGAGCCTGGCATGGGCCACTGGTTGGTGATCGACCTGGAAGCCACCACCGACGACGGTGGCTGGCCGGTCACGGAAATGGAAATCATTGAAATCGGCGCGAGCCTGGTCACCCGCGAAGGGCGCGAGGTCGATCACTTCCAGCGTTTCGTACGCCCCAGGCGGCGCCCGCAGTTGACGCCATTCTGCTGCCAACTGACCCACATCGCCCAGGCCGACGTCGATGGCGCAGAAAAATTCGACCTGGTCTGGCGCCAGTTCGAACAATGGCTGCAACCGCACCAGGCGCAGTTGCACGCATGGGTCAGCTGGGGCGACTACGACCGCAAGCAGTTGCTGCAGGAGTGGCAACTGCATCATGTGCGCAGCGTGCTGGAGCAGCTGCCGCATATCAACCTCAAGCAACGTTTCGCCAAGGCCCGCCATCTGCAGCGCCCGGCTGGCCTGAACAGTGCCCTGCAACTGGCCGGCCTGCAGTTTTCCGGGCAGCAGCACCGAGCCTTGGAAGACGCGCGCAACACCGCCCGCCTGCTGCCCTCGAGCCTGCCGCCGGGCACCGCCTGAAACAGATGACGCTGGGGCGGGCCTTGGGCATACTGGCCAGCCTTTTTTCATCCCTTTTCAGGAGTCGCCCGATGTTCAAGGTCAATGAGTACTTCGATGGCACCGTCAAGTCGATCGCCTTCGAAGGCAAGGAAGGTCCGGCCACCGTAGGCGTGATGGCCCCAGGCGAGTACGAGTTCGGCACCGCCAAGCGCGAGATCATGCATGTGGTTTCCGGCGCCCTGAGCGTGAAGCTGCCGGGTAGCGACAACTGGGAAACCTTCAACGCTGGCGACAAGTTCAACGTGGCCGCCGACAGCAAGTTCCAACTGAAGGTAGCCGTGGACACTGCCTACCTGTGCGAGTACCGCGACTAAGCACCAACCTGTAACGCCCTCATCGCCGGCAAGCCGGCTCCCACAGGGACGGCGCTTGGCTTTAGGGCAGCGTGGTCGGGGTGGGAGCCGGCTTGTCGTGGCGACGAACCGCAGCGATGGGCTGCAAAGCAGCCCCAAGCGGTCTAGACCTTGAGAAACGCCGCCACCCGCTCCGCCGCCGCCTGCATATGCTGCTCATGGCTGAACCCCGAGGCCTTCAGCGGCTTCAGATCATGGTCCGCCGCCGCCAGCCAGCTCACCTCGATCCCCGGCGATAGCGCATACCCCTCGACCGCCTCGCGATTGCCCAGGGCATCCCGCTCGCCCTGCACGATCAGCGTGCGTGTGCGCAGGCCTGCAAGATGCTCCACGCGAGGTTTCTCCGGCTTGCCAACGGCATAGAACGGATACCCCAGACACACCAGCGCATCGGCGCCCAGTTCATCAGCCAACAGGCTGGCCATGCGCCCCCCCATGGACTTGCCACCTATGGCCAACGGCCCTGCGACTAAACGCCGCACCTGTTCGTATACAGTCCGCCAGGACTCCAGCAACACCTTCTGCGGATTGGGCGGCCGCTTGCCGCCATTCAACCGCCGTTCGGCCATGTAGGGAAACTCGAAGCGCACCACCCCTACCCCTTGCCCCGCCAGCCTTTGCGCCATGTCCTCCATGAACCCGCTGTCCATCGGCGCACCGGCGCCGTGGGCCAGGATCAGGCAGCCGCAAACGCCGCGATCCGCCGGAATTTGCGGAGGATCGCAGCGCAAGCCTGGGACATTTCCGATCTTCGCCCATTGATCCCCGTCAATACCGGCACTTTGCCCATTAATCATGCTTGCCTCGCTGTCTAGCCTGCCTATAACCGTGGATGGGAACCCATACATGAACACAACCAGCAGTACCGCCTACAACTACCAGGTGGTCCGCCAATTCGCCATCATGACGGTGGTGTGGGGCATCGTCGGGATGGGGCTCGGCGTCTTCATTGCCGCCCAGCTCGCCTGGCCCGCCTTCAACCTTGACCTGCCGTGGACCAGCTTCGGCCGCCTGCGACCCTTGCACACCAACGCGGTGATCTTCGCCTTCGGCGGCTGTGCCCTGTTCGCCACCTCGTATTATTCGGTGCAACGCACCTGCCAGACCACCCTGTTCGCGCCACGCCTGGCCGCGTTCACCTTCTGGGGCTGGCAACTGGTGATCCTGCTGGCGGCCATCAGCCTGCCGCTCGGCTACACCAGCACCAAGGAATACGCCGAACTGGAGTGGCCGATCGACATCCTGATCACCATCGTCTGGGTCGCCTATGCCGTGGTGTTCTTCGGTACGCTGATGAAGCGCAACACCAAGCACATCTATGTCGGTAACTGGTTCTTCGGCGCCTTCATCCTGACCGTGGCGATCCTGCATATCGTCAACAACCTGGAAGTGCCGGTCAGCCTGACCAAGTCCTATTCGCTGTACGCCGGCGCCACCGATGCCATGGTGCAGTGGTGGTACGGCCACAACGCCGTGGGCTTCTTCCTGACCGCCGGCTTCCTGGGGATGATGTACTACTACGTGCCCAAGCAGGCCGAACGCCCGGTGTATTCGTATCGCCTGTCGATCGTGCACTTCTGGGCGCTGATCACCCTGTACATCTGGGCCGGCCCGCACCACCTGCACTACACCGCCCTGCCGGACTGGGCGCAGTCGCTGGGCATGATCATGTCGCTGATCCTCCTGGCCCCGAGCTGGGGCGGCATGATCAACGGCATGATGACCCTCTCGGGCGCCTGGCATAAACTGCGCAGCGACCCGATCCTGCGCTTCCTGGTCGTCTCCCTGGCGTTCTACGGCATGTCCACCTTCGAAGGCCCGATGATGGCCATCAAGACGGTCAACGCCCTGTCCCACTACACCGACTGGACCATCGGCCACGTTCATGCCGGCGCGCTCGGCTGGGTAGCGATGATCTCCATCGGCGCGCTGTACCACACCATTCCAAAAGTGTTCGGCAAGGAGCGCATGTACAGCCTCGGGCTGATCAACGCGCACTTCTGGCTGGCAACCATCGGCACCGTGCTCTACATCGCCTCGATGTGGGTCAACGGCATCGCCCAGGGCCTGATGTGGCGCGCGGTCAACAGCGACGGCACGCTGACCTATTCGTTCGTCGAAACCCTGGTGGCCAGCCACCCAGGCTTCGTCGTGCGCTTCGTCGGCGGCGTGATCTTCCTCAGCGGCATGTTCCTGATGGCCTGGAACACCTGGCGCACCGTGCGTGCCCCGGCTGACGAGCAAGCCACCGCCAATGCCCAGCTGGCTTGAGGAGTAGAGCCTGATGAAACACGAAGTCGTTGAGAAAAACATAGGCCTGATGGCCCTGCTGATGGTGTTCGCCGTCAGCATCGGCGGCCTGACCCAGATCGTCCCGCTGTTCTTCCAGGACGTCACCAACAAGCCGGTCGAAGGCATGAAGCCCTACACCGCCCTGCAGCTCGAAGGCCGCGACATCTACATCCGCGAAGGCTGCGTTGGCTGCCACTCGCAGATGGTGCGGCCATTCCGCGCCGAAACCGAGCGCTACGGGCACTACTCGGTGGCCGGCGAGAGCGTCTGGGACCACCCGTTCCTGTGGGGCTCCAAGCGTACCGGCCCGGACCTGGCCCGGGTCGGCGGCCGCTACTCGGACGACTGGCACCGCGCGCACCTGTACAACCCGCGCAACGTGGTGCCTGAGTCGAAGATGCCGTCCTACCCGTGGCTGGTGTCCTCGCAGGTCGACAACAGCCACACCGACGTCAAGATGCGCGTGCTGCGCAGCCTGGGCGTGCCGTACACCGACGACGACATCGCCGGGGCCAAGGACGCGGTCAAGGGCAAGACCGAGATGGACGCGCTGGTCGCCTACCTGCAGGTGCTCGGCACCGCGATCAAGAACAAGAGGTGAGTGCGATGGAAATGGACATCGGCATGATCCGCGGCCTGGGCACCCTGGTGGTGATGATCGCCTTCATCGGCCTGTCGCTCTGGGTGTTCAACCGCCGCCGCGACCGTGATTTCGCCGAAGCGCGCCTGCTGCCCTTCGTCGACGACCGCCTGCCCCCCGCCGGGCAGGAACCTGCTGCAATGAGGAGTACCCGGCAATGACCACCTTCTGGAGTACGTACATCAGCGTACTGACCCTCGGCAGCCTGATCGGCCTGACCTGGCTGCTGCTCGGCACCCGCAAGGGCCAGAGCAGCGACACCACCGACCAGACCATGGGCCACAGCTTCGATGGCATCGAGGAGTACGACAACCCGCTGCCGAAATGGTGGTTCTGGCTGTTCGTCGGCACCCTGGTGTTCTCGGTCGGTTACCTGATCCTCTACCCGGGCCTTGGCAACTGGAAAGGCATCCTGCCCGGCTACGAGAACGGCTGGACCCAGGTGGATGAATGGCAGAAAGAAATGGACAAGGCTGACGCCAAGTTCGGCCCGATCTTCGCCAAATACGCCGCCATGCCCGTGGAGGAAGTGGCCAAGGATCCGCAGGCGCTGAAGATGGGCAGCCGGCTGTTCGCCTCCAACTGCTCGGTGTGCCACGGCTCCGACGCCAAGGGCTCGTACGGCTTCCCCAACCTGACCGACAAGGACTGGCGCTGGGGCGGCGAGCCGGAGACCATCAAGGCCTCGATCATGAACGGCCGCCACGGCGTGATGCCGGGCTGGGCCACGGTGATCGGCGAGCAGGGCGTGGCGGATGTCGCTGCGTTCGTGCTGACCAACCTCGATGGCCGCAGCCTGCCGGAAGGCGTCAAGGCCGACCCGGCCAAGGGCCAGGAGATCTTCGCCAGCAACTGCGTGGCCTGCCACGGCCCCACCGGCAAGGGTACCCCAGCCATGGGCGCACCCGACCTGACCCACCCGCAGGCGTTCATCTACGGCTCGAGCTTCGCCCAGCTGCAGCAGACCATCCGTTACGGCCGCCAGGGCCAGATGCCGGCGCAGCAGGATATCCAGGGCAATGACAAGGTCCACCTGCTGGCGGCCTATGTCTACAGCCTGTCGCAGGATGAAGTGCCGGAAACCGTAACCGCCAAGTAAACAAGCGCAACACCCCTGTGGGAGCCAGACCGCTCCCACAGGCCCGCTCCACCCTCCCCGCCTTGCACCCCCTCCGAACACAACTAAGCTTGTTGCCACAGTGGCTCCGCTCGCAGCGACCGGAACAGACGTGGTGCACAGCCTGACATCACGCACCGATCCTGGACGCTCGAGCCTGCGGCTTTGGGATGTGCCTTGCGTGCCCGTCCCAGAAACAAAAGCTTGACCGATCGATCAGAAAAACCTGGAAAACGGTACACATTACAAATATTTATTTGTGTACAATCGTTCAGCCCCCAACGCCACGGGACGGTGGCGAAAAGGGTCCGGACACGGGTCGGCGTACATGACTTGCGTTGCCATAACCCTGGTGGTTATCAATACTGGCGCCGATTTACCAACCAACAAGAACACCCAAACCGTGGAACCTTAGAATGAGCACTGCAATCAGTCCGACTGCTTATAACTATAAGGTCGTCCGCCAGTTCGCCATCATGACGGTGGTCTGGGGGATCCTTGGCATGGGGCTCGGCGTCTTCATCGCCTCGCAACTGGTATGGCCCCAGCTCAACCTGGACCTGCCATGGACGAGCTTCGGCCGCCTGCGCCCGCTGCACACCAACCTGGTGATCTTCGCCTTCGGTGGCTGTGCCCTGTTCGGCACCAGCTACTACGTGGTGCAGCGCACCTGCCAGACCCGCCTGATCTCCGACAGCATGGCCGCCTTCACCTTCTGGGGCTGGCAGGCGGTGATCGTCGGCGCGCTGATCACCCTGCCGATGGGCTTCACCACCACCAAGGAGTACGCCGAGCTCGAATGGCCGCTGGCGATCCTGCTGGCCATCGTCTGGGTCACCTACGCCCTGGTGTTCTTCGGCACCATCGTCAAGCGCAAGACCAAGCACATCTACGTCGGCAACTGGTTCTACGGCGCCTTCATCGTGGTCACCGCGATGCTGCACATCGTCAACCACATCTCGCTGCCGGTGAGCCTGTTCAAGTCCTACTCGGCCTACGCCGGGGCCACCGACGCGATGATCCAGTGGTGGTACGGCCACAACGCCGTGGGCTTCTTCCTCACCACCGGCTTCCTGGGGATGATGTACTACTTCGTGCCCAAGCAGGCCGAACGCCCGATCTACTCCTATCGCCTGTCGATCGTGCACTTCTGGGCGCTGATCACCCTGTACATCTGGGCCGGCCCCCACCACCTGCACTACACCGCGCTGCCGGACTGGGCGCAGTCGCTGGGCATGGTGATGTCGATCATCCTCCTGGCGCCGAGCTGGGGTGGCATGATCAACGGCATGATGACCCTGTCCGGCGCCTGGCATAAGCTGCGCACCGACCCGATCCTGCGCTTCCTCGTGGTGTCGCTGGCCTTCTATGGCATGTCCACCTTCGAAGGCCCGATGATGGCCATCAAGACGGTCAACTCGCTGTCGCACTACACCGACTGGACCATCGGCCACGTCCACGCCGGCGCCCTTGGCTGGGTGGCGATGATCTCGATCGGCGCGGTCTACCACATGATCCCGAAACTCTACGGCCGCCAGCAGATGCATAGCATCGGGCTGATCAACGCACACTTCTGGCTGGCAACCATCGGCACCGTGCTGTACATCGCCTCGATGTGGGTCAACGGCATCACCCAGGGCCTGATGTGGCGCGCCATCAACGACGACGGCACCCTCACCTACTCCTTCGTCGAAGCCCTGCAGGCCAGCCACCCGGGCTTCATCGTTCGCGCCCTGGGCGGTGCGTTCTTCGCCTCCGGCATGCTGCTGATGGCCTACAACGTGTACCGCACCGTACGCGCCGCCAACCCGGTGGAGGCTGAGGAAGCCACCAAGATCGTCGTTGTGGGAGCCCACTGATGAAGCATGAAGCAGTCGAGAAGAACATTGGCCTGATGGCCTTCTTCATGGTCATCGCCGTCAGCGTCGGCGGCCTGACCCAGATCGTCCCGCTGTTCTTCCAGGACGTCACCAACAAGCCGGTCGAGGGCATGAAGCCACGCACCGCGCTGGAGCTCGAAGGCCGCGACATCTACATCCGCGAAGGCTGCGTCGGTTGCCACTCGCAGATGATCCGCCCGTTCCGCGCCGAGACCGAGCGCTACGGCCACTACTCGGTGGCCGGCGAAAGCGTGTGGGACCACCCGTTCCTGTGGGGCTCCAAGCGCACCGGCCCGGACCTGGCCCGCGTCGGCGGGCGCTACTCGGACGACTGGCACCGCGCGCACCTGTACAACCCGCGCAACGTGGTGCCTGAGTCGAAAATGCCGTCGTACCCGTGGCTGGTCGAGCACAAGCTCGACGGCAAGGACACCGCCAAGAAGATGGAAGTGCTGCGCACCCTGGGTACCCCCTACACCGATGAAGACATCGCCGGCGCCGCCGACGCGGTCAAGGGCAAGACCGAGATGGACGCGCTCGTCGCGTACCTGCAAGGCCTTGGCACCCTCATCAAGAGCAAACGGTGACCGTGATGGATATCGGGATGATTCGCGGCCTGGGCACCGTCGTGGTGCTGGTGGCCTTCGTGGGCCTGGCGCTGTGGGTGTTCAGCCCACGGCGCAAGCGGGAATTCGACGAGGCAACGCAATTGCCGTTCGCGGACGACCCCGAAGCCACCCGTCACGTCGAGCAAGCACAAGCTTCTAGGAGCAAAAAACAATGACAACCTTCTGGAGTCTGTACGTCACCGTCCTGACCCTGGGCACCATCTTCGCCTTGACCTGGCTGCTGCTGTCGACCCGCCGGGGCCAGCGCGAAGAGATTACCGACGAAGTCGTCGGCCACGCATTCGACGGCATCGAGGAGTACGACAACCCCCTGCCGAAGTGGTGGTTCTGGCTGTTTGTCGGCACCGTCGTCTTCGCCCTCGGCTACCTGGTGCTCTACCCGGGCCTGGGCAACTGGAAAGGCATCCTGCCGGGCTACGCATACGTCGACAACGAAAAGAAGACCGAGTTTTCCAACGGCCAGGCCGGCTGGACCGGCGTGCACGAATGGGAAAAGGAAATGGCCAAGGCCGACGCCCGCTTCGGGCCGATCTTCGCCAAGTTCGCGGCCATGCCGCTGGAGGAAGTGGCCAAGGATCCGCAAGCCCTGAAGATGGGCGCGCGCCTGTTTGCCTCCAACTGCTCGGTATGCCACGGCTCCGATGCCCGCGGCGCCTACGGCTTCCCCAACCTGACCGACAACGACTGGCGCTGGGGCGGTGAACCAGAGACCATCAAGACCACCATCATGAACGGTCGCCATGGCGTGATGCCAGGCTGGGCCACGGTGATCGGCGAACAGGGGGTGGCCGATGTGGCGGCCTTCGTGCTGACCAACCTTGACGGCCGCAAGCTGCCCGAGGACGCCAAGGCCGACCCGGCCAAAGGCAAGGAAATCTTCGCCACCAACTGCGTGGCCTGCCACGGCCCCGAAGGCAAGGGCACCCCGGCGATGGGCGCGCCCAACCTGACCCACCCGCAGGCGTTCATCTACGGTTCGAGCTTCGCCCAGTTGCAACAGACCATCCGCTATGGTCGCCAGGGCCAGATGCCGGCCCAGGCGCAGATGCAGGGCAACGACAAGGTGCACCTGCTGGCGGCGTACGTGTACAGCCTGTCGCATCAGGAGCAACAGCAGGCAGCAAAGGCCGAGTAACCCATGGGAGCGGCGGTGCACCGCTGCGACTTGCCCCGCGATGGTCGCGAAGCTGGCGACGCCATCGCGGGGCAAGCCCGCTCCCACGCCCACTTACAGGGCAAAAAGCTCAGACGACTGACCTGAATCAATTGACACCCGCCATAACACGATTCACACCACGAACCCAACGCGACTAAGTGTCGCAGTGCGCCCCGCATGCGCCATCACAGGCGTATCATGGGCCGCAGAGCGCTAGCAGAACGCGCGAGACTGCGGCCGGCACGCACTGGCCGCGGCATTTCTCCACTGCCGTGGGACTTGATGATGAGCAAGCAAATTCCGGTACATGATGTCACCCCGCCTGCCAGCAAAGGGAAGGATTCCGTCGACCTCTACGCCTCGCGCGAAAAAATCTACACCCGCGCCTTCACCGGACTCTTTCGCAGGTTGCGGATGGTCGGCGGCGCTGCTCTGTTCCTGCTGTATTTCGGCACCGTCTGGCTGAACTGGGGCGGTCACCAGGCCGTGTGGTGGAACCTGCCCGAGCGCAAGTTCTACATCTTCGGCGCCACCATATGGCCACAGGACTTCATCCTGCTCTCGGGCATCCTCATCGTCGCCGCCTTCGGCCTGTTCTTCATCACCGTGTACGCCGGTCGGGTCTGGTGCGGCTACACCTGCCCGCAGAGCGTGTGGACCTGGGTGTTCATGTGGTGCGAGAAAGTCACCGAGGGCGACCGCAACCAGCGCATGAAGCTCGACAAGGCGCCCATGAGCGCCAACAAGTTCCTGCGCAAGCTGGCCAAGCACAGCCTGTGGCTGTTGATCGGCTTCGTCACCGGCATGACCTTCGTCGGCTATTTCTCGCCGATCCGCGAGCTGGCCATCGAGTTCTTTACCGGCCAGGCCGATGGCTGGGCCTACTTCTGGGTCGGTTTCTTCACCCTGGCCACCTATGGCAACGCCGGTTGGCTGCGCGAGCAGGTGTGCATCTACATGTGCCCGTACGCGCGTTTCCAGAGCGTGATGTTCGACAAGGACACCCTGATCGTTTCCTATGACCCGCGCCGCGGCGAGACCCGCGGCCCGCGCAAGAAGGACATCGACTACAAGGCCAAGGGTTTGGGCGACTGCATCGACTGCACCATGTGCGTACAGGTCTGCCCCACCGGCATCGACATCCGTGACGGCCTGCAGATCGAGTGCATCGGCTGCGCCGCCTGCATCGACGCCTGCGACAGCATCATGGACAAGATGAACTACCCCAAGGGCCTTATCAGCTACACCACCGAGCACAACCTGTCCGGGCAGAAGACCCACATGCTGCGCCCGCGCCTGATCGGCTATGCCTTGGTGCTGCTGGTGATGATAGGCGCCCTGGTGACCGCCTTCGCCACCCGTTCGCTGGTGGGCTTCGACGTGGCCAAGGACCGCGTGCTCTATCGCGAGAACGCGCAAGGACGGATCGAGAACGTCTACAGCCTCAAGGTGATGAACAAGGATCAGCGCGACCACATTTACGTGCTCGACGCCGCCGGCCTGCCCGACCTCAAACTCGAGGGCCAGCGTGAGATCCGTGTGGCCGCCGGCGATATCGTCAACCTGCCAGTGCAATTGTCGGTCGCACCGGAACAGTTGCCCTCGACCACCAACGAAATCACCTTCATCCTCAAGGACGCCGACGACGGCGCCAGCCAGGTTGAAGCCAAGAGCCGCTTCATCGGCCCACAGATCCGCTGAGAGAGAACCTAGACAATGCCTGCCGCCACCGCCGCCAGCCCCTGGTACAAGCACCTCTGGCCCTGGATCATCATCGGCATCCTGGCCACCTCGGTGTGCCTGAGCCTGACCATGGTCAGCATCGCCGTGCGCAACCCGGACAACCTGGTCAACGACAACTACTATGAGGCCGGCAAAGGCATCAACCGCTCGCTGGACCGCGAACTGCTGGCCCAGACCCTCAACCTCAAGGCCAGCGTGCACCTGGACGAGCTGACCGGCGAAGTCGAAGTGCGCCTGACCGGCAACAGCGACCCGCAGGTGCTGGAGCTGAACCTGATCTCGCCGACCCAGCCGGCCAAGGACCGCAAGGTGCAGCTGGCACGCACCGAGCCAGGCCGCTATGTCGGCCAGCTGGACGACAAGGTCGACGGCCGGCGCTTCGTCGAACTGCTCGGCAGCCAGGACGACCATGTGTGGCGGTTGTTCGAGGAGGAGAAGGTCGAGCATGGGGTAACCTTGCAGCTGGGCGATGAAGCCATTCAAGGGGCCGAGCACCAGTAACAACGACACACCACACCTCGTGGGGGCGGGCCTGAAAACCAGCATTCCAGGCCCATCGCGGGGCAAGCCCGCTCCTACGAACCCGCTGTAGCAAGAAGAGATGTCGATGAGCCAACCCACCCCCTGCTACCACTGCGCCCTGCCCGTTCCCGCCGGCAGCCGCTTCACCGCTGTGGTGCTAGGTGAGGCCAGGGCATTCTGCTGCCCAGGCTGCCAGGCAGTGGCAGAGTCCATCGTCGCCGGGGGCCTGGAGCACTACTACCAGCACCGCAGCGACACCAGCGCCAACCCCGAGGCCCTGCCCCGTCAACTCCAGGACGAGCTGGCCCTGTACGACCGCAGCGACGTGCAGCAAACCTTCGTGCGCCATGACGGCCAAATGGCCGAGGCCACCCTGCTGGTCGAGGGCATCAGTTGCGCTGCCTGCGGCTGGCTGATCGAAAAGCACCTGCGCACCCTGCCCGGCGTCGCCGATGCCCGCCTGAACCTGTCCAACCATCGCCTGCTGGTCAACTGGGACGACCAGCAACTGCCACTGTCGCAGTTGCTGGCTGGGCTGCGCCGCATCGGCTACGCCGCCCACCCCTACCAGCCCGACCAGGCTGCCGAACAGCTGGCCCGGGAAAATCGCAGCGCCCTGCGTCGCCTGGGCGTGGCCGGGCTGCTGTGGTTCCAGGCGATGATGGCGACCATGGCCACCTGGCCGGAATTCAACATCGACCTGTCGCCCGAGCTGCACACCATCCTGCGCTGGGTCGCGCTGTTCCTCACCACGCCCATCGTGTTCTACAGCTGCGCACCTTTTTTCAAGGGCGCGGCCCGCGACCTGCGCACCCGTCACCTGACCATGGACCTGTCGGTGTCGCTGGCCATCGCCCTGGCCTACTGCGCCGGGATCTGGACCGCCATCACCGGCCACGGCGAGCTGTATTTCGACACCGTGGGCATGTTCGCCCTGTTCCTGCTCACCGGCCGCTACCTGGAGCGCCGTGCCCGCGAACGCACCGCGGCGGCCACCGCGCAGCTGGTCAACCTGCTGCCGGCGTCGTGCCTGCGCCTGGACGCCAACGGCCAGGGCGAGCGCATCCTGCTCGGCGAACTGCAGTGCGGCGACCGCGTGCAGGTGCTACCTGGGGCCGTCATCCCGGCCGACGGGCTCATCGTCGACGGCCGCTCCAGCGTCGACGAATCACTGCTGACCGGTGAGTACCTGCCCCTGGCGCGCCGCGTCGGCGACCGGGTGACCGGTGGCACCCTCAACGTCGAAAGCACGCTGACGGTCGAGGTCCAGGCCCTGGGCCAGGATTCGCGCCTGTCGGCCATCGTCCGCCTGCTGGAGCGCGCCCAATCGGAAAAACCGCGCCTGGCGGAAATCGCCGACCGCGCCTCGCAATGGTTCCTGCTGTTCACCCTGGTCGCCGCCGCGGTGATCGGTGTCGTCTGGTGGCAGCTCGATGCGCCCCGGGCGTTCTGGATCGTCCTGGCCATGCTGGTCGCCACCTGCCCCTGCGCCCTGTCGCTGGCCACCCCTACCGCCCTCACCGCCGCCACCGGCAGCCTGCACAAGCTCGGCCTGCTGGTGACCCGCGGGCACGTGCTCGAAGGCCTCAACCAGATCGACACGGTGATCTTCGACAAGACCGGCACCCTCACCGAAGGCCGCCTGGCCCTGCGCAGCATCCGCCCGCTGGGCCGACTGGACGCTGACCAGTGCCTGGCGCTGGCGGCGGCGCTGGAAAACCGCTCCGAACACCCCATCGCCCGTGCCTTCGGTCGCGCAGCGCAAGCGGCTGAAACCGTCACCGCCGTGCCTGGGCTGGGCCTGGAAGGCATGCTGGCAAGCCAGCGCCTGCGCATCGGCCAGGCGACCTTCGTCTGCGCACTCAGCGGCGCCGAGGTACCCACCGTGCCCGAGCCACACGGGCAATGGCTGCTGCTCGGGGACCGGCAAGGGCCACTGGCCTGGTTCGGCCTGGATGACCGCCTGCGCGACGACGCCCAGGACCTGGTGACGGCCTGCAAGGCACGCGGCTGGAGCACGCTGCTGCTGTCCGGCGACAGTTCGCCGATGGTCGCGCAGGTGGCCGCGCAACTGGGCATCGACCAGGCCGTCGGCGGCCTGCGTCCGGATGACAAGCTCGCCCGCCTGAAAACGCTGCAAGGCGAAGGGCGCAAGGTGCTGATGCTTGGCGACGGCGTCAACGATGTACCGGTGCTGGCCGCCGCCGACATCAGCATCGCCATGGGCAGCGCCACGGACCTGGCCAAGACCAGCGCCGACGCGGTGCTGCTGTCCAACCGCCTGCAGGCGCTGGTGCAGGCCTTCGACCTGGCCCGCCGGACCCGCCGCAACATTATCGAGAACCTGCTTTGGGCGACGCTGTACAATGGCCTCATGCTGCCGTTCGCCGCGCTCGGCTGGATCACCCCGGTGTGGGCGGCAATCGGCATGTCGGTCAGTTCGCTGATCGTGGTGCTCAACGCCTTGCGCCTGACCCGGCTGCCCTTCGCAGCAGCCCCCGTCGTGCGTGAGCCGGTGTCGCTCGAAAGGAAACCGCTATGCCCGCCCTCTACGTGATGATCCCCGCCGCCCTGCTGCTGGTCGGCATCGCTGTGTACATCTTCTTCTGGGCAGTGGACAGCGGCCAGTACGACGACCTGGAAGGCCCGGCCCACAGCATCCTGTTCGATGACCAGGACCCCTGCCACCAGGCGGCCGTGAAGCCTGAGGGCGAAAAGCCCAAAGACCAGGACACGATCCCGCGTGCCTGAACTGATCCCCCTGCTGGGCTCGGCGCTGGTCCTGGGCCTGCTCGGTGGCGGCCATTGCCTGGGCATGTGCGGCGGCCTGATGGGCGCGCTGACCCTGGCCATCCCCCCCGAGCAGCGCAGCCGGCGCCTGCGCCTGCTGCTGGCCTACAACCTCGGGCGTATCCTCAGCTATGCCGCCGCCGGCTTGCTGCTGGGCCTGGCTGGCGTGGCCCTGGCCAGCAGCCCGCTGGCGACCGGTTTGCGGGTCGCGGCCGCGTTGCTGCTGATCGCCATGGGCCTGTACCTGGCCGGCTGGTGGAGCGGCCTGACCCGTATCGAGGCACTCGGGCGCGGGCTTTGGCGGCACGTGCAGCCGCTGGCCACCCGTTTGCTGCCAGTGTCCAGCCTGCCCCGAGCCTTGCTGCTCGGCGCCCTGTGGGGCTGGTTGCCGTGCGGCCTGGTGTACAGCACCCTGCTGTGGGCGGCGAGCCAGGGCGACGCACTGCACAGCGCTGCGCTGATGCTGGCGTTCGGCCTGGGCACCTGGCCGGTGCTGCTGGCCACGGGGCTCGCCGCAGAGCGCTTCGGCGCTCTGTTGCGCAATCGCGGGGTACGCATGGCCGGTGGCATGCTGGTTATCCTGTTTGGTTTGTGGACGCTGCCTGGCCCGCATCAGCACTGGTTGATGGGACACTGATCGCGGGGCAAGCCCGCTCCCACGCCAGGCTTGCAACAGGGTCGCCAACTCACCTTGATACAAATCAACACGACTTCTTACATCCGCCCCTAGACTCCGGACACTGCAGCTCTATCCGGGGATTACCCACATGCTCGACGACCTACGCTGGGACGCCGACCTGATTCGTCGCTACGATCTGGCCGGGCCACGCTACACCTCCTATCCAACCGCCGTGCAACTGCACGGCGAAGTGGGCTCGTTCGACCTGCTCCACGCCTTGCGCGAGAGCCGCCGCGCCACACGCCCCCTGTCGCTGTACGTGCACGTGCCGTTCTGCGCCAACATCTGCTACTACTGCGCCTGCAACAAGGTCATCACCAAGGACCGTGGCCGCGCCGCGCCCTACCTGCAACGCCTGGAGCAGGAAATCCAGCTGATCGCCTGCCACCTAGACCCTAAACAAGTTGTTGAGCAACTGCACTTCGGTGGCGGTACGCCGACCTTCCTGAGTCATGTGGAACTGCGCCAGCTGATGGCCACCCTGCGCCAGCACTTCCACCTGCTGGACGATGATTCCGGCGACTACGGTATCGAAATCGACCCACGCGAGGCCGATTGGTCGACCATGGGCCTGCTGCGCGAGCTGGGCTTCAACCGCGTCAGCCTCGGCGTGCAGGATCTGGACCCCGCCGTGCAGCGCGCGGTCAACCGCCTGCAAAGCCTGGAGCAGACCCGCACCCTGATCGAAGCGGCGCGCACCCTGCAGTTCCGCTCGATCAACCTGGACCTGATCTACGGCCTGCCCAAGCAGACACCGGAAGGTTTCGCCCGCACCGTCGAAGAAGTGATCCGCCTGCAGCCCGACCGTTTGTCGGTGTTCAACTACGCGCACCTGCCCGAACGCTTCATGCCCCAGAGACGCATCGACAGCAGCGACCTGCCAGCTCCGGCGGCCAAACTGGAAATGTTGCACGCCACCATCGACCAACTGACCGCCGCTGGCTACCGCTACATCGGCATGGACCATTTCGCCCTGCCCGACGACGAGCTGGCCATCGCCCAGGAAGAAGGCACACTGCAACGCAACTTCCAGGGCTACACCACCCACGGCCACTGCGACCTGATCGGCCTGGGCGTGTCGGCGATCAGCCAGATCGGCGACCTCTACTGCCAGAACAGCAGCGACCTCAACACCTACCAGGACACCCTCTCCACCGCGCAACTGGCGACCCAGCGCGGCCTGATGTGCAACCAGGACGATCGCCTGCGCCGGGCGGTAATCCAGCAATTGATCTGCCACTTCGAACTGGATTTCGAAGCGATCGAACAGGCCTTCACCATCGATTTTCGCGGCTACTTCAAGGAGCAGTGGCCGCAACTGCAGGCCATGCAACGCGACGGCCTGATCAGCCTGGACGCCAAGGGCATCCGCATCCTGCCGGCCGGCCGCCTGCTGGCGCGCTCGGTGTGCATGGTATTCGACGCTTACCTCGCGCAGCAGAATCGCCAGCGTTTCTCGCGGGTGATCTGAGGCGATTGAGGCGTTTCACCGCATGGACAGCACGCCTTTCGAGGCACACTATGGACAGTTGAACGGTGTCGGGACACACCTTCCACACCGCTGCTAGCGTGCACCAAAAATGCGCACACTGGCCTACAGCCCATGCCGCGGGTTATCCTTACGGCTTATGTGTGCTTTCCCACAAGGATCGAAAGAAATGTCCGAGCCAGTAAAACTGCGCCCACACAACCAGGCCCACTGCAAGGATTGCAGCCTGGCCCCCCTGTGCCTGCCCCTGTCCCTGAACCTGGAAGACATGGACGCACTGGATGAAATCGTCAAACGCGGCCGCCCGCTGAAGAAAGGCGAGTTCCTGTTCCGCCAGGGTGACAATTTCGGCTCGGTCTACGCAGTACGTTCCGGTGCCCTCAAGACCTTCAGCCTCAGCGACAGCGGCGAGGAGCAGATCACTGGCTTCCACCTGCCCAGCGAGCTGGTCGGCCTGTCCGGCATGGACACCGAGGCCTACCCGGTGTCGGCCCAAGCCCAGGAAACCACCTCGGTGTGCGAGATCCCCTTCGAGCGCCTGGATGAACTCTCGGTACAGCTGCCGCAGCTGCGCCGCCAGCTGATGCGGGTGATGAGCCGCGAGATCCGCGACGACCAGCAGATGATGCTGCTGTTGTCGAAGAAGACCGCCGACGAGCGCATCGCCACCTTCCTGGTCAACCTGTCGGCGCGCTTCCGCGCCCGTGGTTACTCGGCCAACCAGTTCCGCCTGAGCATGTCGCGCAACGAGATCGGCAACTACCTGGGCCTGGCGGTGGAAACCGTGTCGCGGGTGTTCACCCGCTTCCAGCAGAACGGCCTGCTCAAGGCCGAGGGCAAGGAAGTGCACATTCTCGATCCGATCCAGCTGTGCGCGCTGGCCGGTGGTGCACTCGAGGTCTGACCGCCGCGCTAAAAGGGTATACTGACGCGGAGTTTTTCCAGGATACCCGCCCCATGCACAGCGACACCTTCGACCTCAAAGCCCTGATCCGCCCGGTAGTGGACTTCCCCAAGCCGGGCGTGATCTTCCGCGACATCACCCCGCTGTTCCAGTCGCCGCGCGGGCTGCGCTATGTCGCCGACCAGTTCATCGAGCGCTATGTCGAGGCCGAGTTCAGCCATATCGGCGCCATGGACGCGCGAGGCTTCCTGATCGGCTCGATCATCGCCCACCAGCTGAACAAGCCGCTGATCCTGTTCCGCAAGCAGGGCAAGCTGCCGGCCGACGTGCTGTCCGAGGGCTATCAGACCGAATACGGCGAGGCCTTCCTGGAAGTGCATGCCGACAGCCTCTGCGACGGCGACTCGGTATTGATCTTCGATGACTTGATTGCCACCGGCGGCACCCTGCTGGCCGCGGCCAACCTGGTGCGCCGCACCGGCGCCCAGGTCTTCGAGGCGGCGGCGATCATCGACCTGCCGGAGCTGGAAGGCTCGCGTCGCCTGCAGGCGGCCGGCGTGCCGACCTTCTGCCTGACCGAGTTTTCCCTGAGCGAATACTGAGTTCGCTTTCAAAACGATCGCGGTGCGCCGATGCGACTGGCCCCGCGATGCGTTTACAGGTTTACAACGTGATTGGCCTGCGCCCGGCAAATGCATGGGCCAGCGTCCCGCCATCTACCAATTCCAGCTCGCCACCCAACGGCACACCATGGGCGATGCGCGTGGCAGTCAGGCCCTTCTCGGCCAGCAGCTGGGCAATGTAGTGCGCCGTCGCCTCCCCTTCCACCGTGGGGTTGGTGGCCAGGATCACCTCACTGAAGGTGCCCTGCTCCTCGATCCGCGCCATCAGCTGTGGAATGCCGATGGCATCCGGCCCCAGCCCGTCCAACGGCGAGAGGTGCCCCTTGAGCACGAAGTAGCGACCGCGATAGCCGGTCTGCTCCACCGCGTACACATCCACCGGCCCCTCGACCACGCACAGTTGCGTGTCATCACGGCGCGGGTCGGCGCATTGCGGGCACAGTTCCTGCTCGGTCAAGGTCCGGCACTGGCGGCAATGACCGACGCCTTCCATGGCCTGGCTCAGGGCCTGGGCCAGGCGCGTGCCGCCACTGCGGTCGCGCTCCAGCAGTTGCAGGGCCATGCGTTGGGCGGTTTTCTGACCGACGCCGGGCAGGATGCGCAGGGCGTCGATCAGTTGGCGGATCAGGGGGCTGAAGCTCATGTGTGCAGGCCTGCCAATTCAGGAAACAGAATGAACAAGGGAGCAACGACCGTCGGGCCGTTGCTCCCCATTTGAAGCCAGAAACCGATCAGAACGGCATCTTGAAACCAGGCGGCAGCTGCATGCCTGCGGTCATGCCACCCATCTTTTCCTGGCTGCTCTGCTCGATCTTGCGCACGGCGTCGTTCAGCGCGGCGGCGATCAGGTCCTCGAGCACTTCCTTGTCGTCAGCGTCGGTCGACATCAGGCTCTGGTCGATGCTGACGCGCTTGACGTCGTGGCGACCGGTCATCACCACACTGACCAGGCCGCCACCGGACTGGCCAGTGACTTCCGCATTGGCCAGCTCTTCCTGCATCTTCTGCATCTTTTCCTGCATCTGCTGGGCCTGCTTCATCAGGCCGGCCATGCCACCTTTCATCATGGGGTATACCTCGATTGGGTCATGTGATGCGGCCCGGCACAGGGCCGGCCGCATGGTTATCCGTTCATTGGCCCTGGCTGGCCAGGGCGTCTACAGGCTCAATAGTATCCTGCCTGACCGTCGCACCGAACTGCCGGATCATCTGCTGGATGAGCGGATCCTGTTCGATCGACACCACGGCGTCATGCTGGCGCTCGGCGCGCTTGCGCGAGGCGGCCTGGGCCGGGGTTTCCTGCTCGGGGCGGATCAGCTCGATCTTCAGGCGGATCTCGCGGCCCAGTTGCTGGTTCAGTGCGTCGTTCAGCCTGCGCTGCTGCGTCGAGTTGAACAGCGCGCCCTGCCCCGGGTCCAGGTGCAACAGCCAGTCATCACCCTCGGCGGCGATCAGCGTACAGTTTGCGGCGATGTTGCCTGTCATACCGGAGACAGGCAACTGTGGGAATAATTCCAGCCATTGCAGGGCCAGGCCGGTCGCGGGCATGGCCGCCGGCAGTGGCTCCGGCGCCTGGGCAGGCGCCTCTTCCTGGACGTGCTCGGCCAGCTCGTCCAGGTAGCTGAAGCCGACCGGGTCGCTGTCGGGTGCGTAGTAGTCCTCGTCCGCCGGCGGCTCGTCGTCACGCTCCATGCCCGCCGGGCTGTAGGCCGACGGGTCGAACGGCGGTTCGTCATCGTCCGGCTGCTGGGTGGCAGCCTCGACCGCGGGTGCCGGCTCGGGCAACTGCTCGGGCGCAACCGGCGCCGGAGTGGCAACCGGCTCCTCCCACGGCAGGTCGATGACCTCCTCGACGGGCTGCGGCTCGGGCTCCGTTGGCGCTTGCGGCGCCTCGACAACCTCGGCAACGGGCGGCACCTCGACGACTGGCGGCTCAGCCTGTATGGATGGCTCAGCCACGGGCAGCGGCGCGGCCACTTCAGCGACAGGACTGGCGGCAACGGACAGCGCCACGGCCACAGCCGCTGCCGCCACCGGTTGGGTCGGATCAGCTGTGGCCTGGCTGATCCCCGTCGGCTTTAGTACCGGCCTCGGTGCGTCGTCGCTATCGGCCGGGCGGAACGCCAGCATCCGCAGCAGGACCATCTCGAAACCACCGCGCGGGTCCGGCGCCAACGGCAGGTCACGGCGGCCGATCAACCCCATCTGGTAGTAGAACTGCACGTCTTCGGCCGGCAGGGCCTGGGCCAACGCCAGCACGCGGTCACGGTCGCCCTGGCCGTTGTCCACCGCCTCCGGCAGGGCCTGGGCGATGGCCACACGGTGCAGCACATTGAGCATTTCCGACAGCACGCCGTTCCAGTCCGGGCCTTGCTCGGCCAGGTCACGCACCGCGGCCAGCAGCGCCCGGGCATCGCCTTCGAGCAGGGCCTGGAGCACGCCATACACCTGGCCGTGATCGAGGGTACCGAGCATCGCCCGCACGTCGGCGGCCAGCACCCGCCCCTCGCCAAAGGCGATGGCCTGGTCGGTCAGGCTCATGGCGTCGCGCATGGAGCCGTCGGCGGCGCGGCCGAGCAACCACAGGGCATCCTCCTCGAACGGCACGTTCTCGGCGCCCAGCACGTGGGTCAGGTGCTCGACCACGCGCTCCGGGCTCATGTTCTTCAGCGAGAACTGCAGGCAGCGCGACAGGATGGTCGCCGGCAGTTTCTGCGGGTCGGTGGTGGCGAGGATGAACTTGACGTAGGGTGGCGGCTCTTCCAGCGTCTTCAACAGGGCGTTGAACGAGTGGGTGGAGAGCATGTGCACTTCGTCGATCAGGTAGACCTTGAAGCGCCCGCGGCTCGGCGCGTACTGCACGTTGTCGAGCAGCTCGCGGGTGTCCTCGACCTTGGTGCGGCTGGCAGCGTCGATCTCGATCAGATCGACGAAACGGCCCTCATCGATCTCCCGGCATACCGAGCAGGTGCCGCACGGCGTCGAGGTGATGCCGGTCTCGCAGTTCAGGCACTTGGCGATGATCCGCGCAATGGTGGTCTTGCCCACGCCCCGGGTCCCGGTGAACAGGTAGGCATGGTGCAGGCGCTGGTTGTCCAGGGCGTTGATCAAAGCCTTGAGCACATGGGTCTGGCCGACCATTTCGCGGAACGAGCGCGGACGCCATTTACGTGCAAGAACCTGATAACTCATCAAAAAACCATCGTGACCGGAGCGGGCGGAAAGAGCGCTAATGCTAGCGGAGCGGGGCCAAAATTGCACCCTGCCGATCTCGTCTAAGCTCAGTGACGGGCACACGGACGACGGATCAGGGAGGATGAGGCGTGCGGCGAGTCCTGGCCACCCTGTCATTTTGGATATCGTTGTGGGCTACCCACGGCGTGGCGCAACCGCCGGTGTTGCGCTTCTCCATCGCCGAAAGCTGGAGCATGCCGCTGATGCGCATCGAGGACCAGCAGCCGGCGGAAGGCATCCTGCTGGAGCTGATGCAGGCCATCGCCCGGGAGGTCGATGCCCGCCCCCAATACCATGTGCTGGCCCGCCTGCGCCTGCAGGAGGCGATGCAGGCCGGCGAAATCGACGTACGCTGCTACGTTTCCACGCGATGGCTGACCGATCGGCCCGGCGACTATCTCTGGAGCATCCCGCTCATCGAGCAGCGCGACCTGCTGGTCGGCCGCCCCGGCGACAGCGGCCCCGTCAGCCCGGACGCACTGCCACCCCAGGCCATCGGCACCGTGCTCGGCTACACCTACCCCACGCTCGAGCCGCTGTTCAGCCAGGCCCGCCTGCAGCGCGAAGATAGCCGCAATCAATTGCTGGTCCTGCAGAAACTCCAGGTCGGGCGCTTGCGCCATGCCGTGAGCAACCAGCTGTCGCTGCAATGGTACAACCGCTCCCTACCGCCGGCTCGACACCTGCAGCCCCTGGCCGTGCTTGAAGAACAGGCGCTGGGCTGCATGGTGCGCAACGACCCCCAACTGCCGACCCAAGGCGTGCTCAGGGCGCTGGTGCGGATCAGGGAGTCCGGGGAGATGCAGCGGATCGTCGAGCGTTATACCGAGCCCCATCCGTTCGCAGGTGATGACAGCCCTCAGTTACCCGCAGCCGCGACACCCAATGCCGCCAGGTAGAGGCCCAAACCGAACACGCAGTGCGTCGCCAGGCTGCGCAGGCAGCTCTTCAGGGGCGCGGGTGTGTTCGTCGCGAAATACCCGGCTCCCAACGCAGGTTGCACCACGCACAACGGCACGAGCACCGAGACCACCCCGAACAGCAAGGCTGGCCACAGTGTCGGCCCGCGCAACCACCCCTCCCCTGCAATAGCCGCCAGCAGCGCCGCGAACACCAGCCCAGTGGCGTAGTGAAGCAACCAGCCCCACGCCAGCTCCCCCCTGACCGGCGCAGCCTTGCCGATCGCCGCATGCCGCCAGCGCCCTTCGCGCAGGTGCCCCGCCCAGCGCCCGACCATGGCGTAGTTCAGGGTGGTGACGCCCAGATACCTGAGCAACACGGTCCACAGGTCCATGACCAGGGTGGCGCCGATGCCGATGAACAGGATGGAAAGCACAAGCGAGGAGATGGTCATGATGAGAGCCCTTGGCAGATTGACGGAAAGGTCGATGCCAAGCAGCATGCAAGTTGAAGTCAACTTCAAGTCAAGAGGGGTTGCAATGGACATTGCCGATGTCGCCAGGCGCACCGGAGTGCCGGCGTCGACATTGCGTTACTACGCGAACAAGGGCTTGCTCAGATCACTGGCCAGCCATGGGCAACGCCGCCAGTTCCCGCCAGACACCCCCGAGCGCCTGGCGTTGATCGCGCTGGGACAGGCGGCTGGCTTTTCGCTGGACGAAGTAGCCGCCATGCTTGACGAGCAAATGGTCGACCGCGAGTTGCTGCTGGCCAAGGCCGACGAGATCGACCGCCGGATCAAACGGCTGCAGGCGATGAGCAAGGGGTTGCGCCATGCGGCGCAGTGCCCCGAGGAGAGCCATCTGCAATGCCCGACCTTTCAGCGGCTGATGCAGATGTCGGCCAGCCAGGGCAGGCGTGGAGGCCTCAGTAGCCGTGCAACTCGCGGAACGGCTGGCCCTTGTGGTAGTTGATCCACTCTTCCACGTCATACGGCAGGTACAGCTGCCGACGCGCCCGCGACAGGGCGATATACACTGCGCAGATCCGCGCATCGAAGGCGTAGGCGTCCTTGAAGCGGTCGGTGGTCATCAGTTCCGGTGTCAGCAGCACCTGATCGAACTCCAGGCCGCCAGCCTCCTCGGCCATCAACAGTATCAGGCTGTCGGGCCTTGCAGCGATGCGCGCCTCCAGCAGCGTCAGGTCCGCAAGCTTGAAACCCGCCTCAAGGCGCTCCTCGACCCAGAGGAACGCGGCATCGAACCGCTCGGACTCACGCACCTGCTGCCAGTCGAGCAGGTGCGCGAAGTACGGATGCGGCCCTTCGGCATCCTGCCCCGGGGCATAGAACGCAGCCCTGAACAGGCCGATCGCGGTGGCCATGAAGCGGCGCATCTGCGGCCAATCGGGGAAATTCAACAAGCAGTTGGACTTGGCCAACTCCATGGCCCAGCGCATCGTGTCCCAGCGCGAGGCGGTCAGCACCACGCAGCCCTCGGGCGGGACGAACCCTTCGGGGAAGTGCTCGATGCCGACATCGACATGGCGCGCAGCCTCGAAGGCAACCTTGGACTTCTTCGAATGCACGCCGATCAACGGGTTGATCAGGCGCTCCACCTTGGGCCCGCTACGCACGGCAAAGGCCATGTCCTTCTGGCGCACCTGACGCTCGCGCCTGACCACCTCGCCGGAGGCCTTCTGGTACTCGTCGCCCAGGGTGATCAACACCTGGCGGCCTCGTTCGATAACCTGCAGCAGCGAGGCCGGCACGTCCTGGCTCTCGTCGATGATCACGTGGCTGAAACGCCCCGGCACACTGCAACCAGCCAGGCTCGCTCGCTTGAGCAGCAGCAACGCCTCGAACCCGGTCTGCGCGCCCCAGGCCGGTTGCGCCTCCAGGTAGCGCCATAGCCGGCTGGCGTACTCGAGCAGGACCTGAGCATCGACGCCGGACAGTGCTTGGCGAAAATACGGCAGATGACGATTCGACAGGCTGTAATCCCGTGAATCGCAGTAGTTGCGCAGCACTTCCAGGCAGATATTCAGGGCATGCTCGGCGTCGTACTGGCGCAAGCCGACGATCCCCAGTTCCTCGGCCAGCCTGCGCTTGCCAGGGCCGCGCTGCGCCGTCCGGGCGGAAACTGACCGGGTATCCTTGAGCAGGGCCCGGGCGAACTGGCCGAAGGTCATGCCGACTTTGGCCTGCTCATCCAGCCCCATGCGCCGACGCAAGGTGCCGAGCTTCGCCGGCGTGCGTGCCAGGGCCAGCACCCGGCCACGGGGCAGGCAGTCCATCAGCGCGCCAAGCAGGTAGCTCTTGCCGATCCCGGCATAGCCCTGCACGTGGATGTCTTCGTCGAGGTTGGCCTGGATGATCTTGAGCAGCTTGTCCTGCTCGACGGTTAGCCAGCGCTCGCTGTCGAAACCGGTGGTCACCCGCTGGCTGAACGGGTTGTCCCTGTGATGCAGGCGTATGCGGTAGTCGAAATCCCACTTGCCATCGGCCAGCAGGTATTCCCGCGCCTGAACCTGCTCCACGTCGAGCAGACGCAGCTTCGAACCCTTGATCACCTCAAGGCCGAAATAGAGCTTGCGCGCATCGAACAGCCTACGGGCCTCGGACAACAACCCCACGCCAGGCGAATGCGCGCCATCGACCGCCCATGCCAACAGCTTGCCCAGCACCTTCTCCGCCGCCCGCGCATCGACCTGGCCTTGTGCCTGCGCCAGGTTCTGTATTACCAGCACCGCCGCCAGCTCCGGCTCGCTCAGAGCGCCGAGCGCAGACGCGCCGTCGGCCAGCAAGGCCTGGCACACCTCTGCGGTGACCGGCAAGTACACGGGATGGGAAAAGTCGAAGTGCTCGGGCTGCATGTCGGTACGTGTCCGCAGATCACTCAAGGTTTGTCGGATTCAGCGGTCTGCCCCACCACCAGCTCGAAACGGTAGGCACCCAAGGACCCAGCCATGTCGCCGGGATAACTGCCACCCGCCTGCGGTGCGTCAAGCATGTCATCTAGCTCATGCAGGGCGAGCTCCAGCAGCTTGCGCAAGTCCCGCACCGAGCGCGCCGACACCTGCAGCTCCAAGGCCACCGCATCAGCCTTCACCGCCGCTGGCGGAGCCGCATCCTCGAGGATGCGCTCGTGCTCTTCTTCCATCTGGTCGAGCACCTGCGACAGCTCCAGCACACGCTCGGGGCTGGCGGCCATCTGATCCTTGATTTCCAGGCGGCGCATTTGCCACTCGCGAATCTTCTGACGGGTGAGGTCGTCGACATGTTCCACGGTCGCTATCTCCTGGCTGAATGGGTCGACACGATGGGATGCATGATAAGGCGCTGCGCGGGATCGTGCAGGCGGAAAACAGTGCGAGGGTGTAAAGAAACGCGTCTGATATGCGACGCCTGACAGGTACGCCGGAAAAAACCCTGCGCCCAAAATGGAGGCGGCCCCACCAGCCACACCCCGGCACTCGATGTTCCCGCTATGGCTGCTCCCTTCCGGGCCTGACCAGGTTAACGGGTAATCAATGCGGGGGGACCGATGGGGCCACCACGACGGCTCGCCAGCTGACGAGCCGCGCCATTGTACAACGCCAGGGCGAAGTTACAACCTTTGATCGTGAAAAAACCATCATTTCTCAAGGACTTGTGGCAAATCCATCGTAGGGAGAACCCGACCCTAGGTGCAATCACCCGTGGGAGCGGGCTTGTCCCGCGACAAGGCCACCGGCCTCAGACGTCGATTCCACGCTCCGCAAGGAACGCCACGAACGCCTCCTCGTCCATTACCGCCACGCCCAGCTCGCTGGCCTTGGCCAGCTTGGAACCCGCGCCGGGCCCGGCCACCACGCAATGGGTCTTGCCGGATACTGAACCCGCCACCTTGGCTCCCAGGCTTTCCAGCTTTTCCTTGGCGATATCGCGGCTCATGCGCTCCAAGGTACCGGTTAGCACCCAGGTCTGGCCAGCCAGGGGCAAACCCTCGGCGGATTTCTTCTCGCACGACCAGTGCATGCCGAAGTCCAGCAACTGGGCTTCGATGGCACGGGCCAACTGCTGGTTGGCCTCGACCTTGAAGAACTCGCGCACCCCGTCGGCGGCTTTGGTGTTCAGGGCCTGGCGCAAGTCGATGCCATCGGCGGCGATGATCTTGTCCAGGGTGCCCAGCTTGTCTACCAGCTTCTCGGCGCCGGTCGGGCCGACCGACGGGATATCGAGCTTGGCGAGCATCCCGGCCAGGGTGGTGCTGGCGGCGAACTCGGCGCCCAGCCCACCTTCATCCTGCAGTTGCATACCGCTGTCCAGCAGTTGCTTGATCACCGCACGGTTGTGCTCGTCCTCGAAGAAGTTATGGATCTCGTAGGCGACTTCCAGGCCGATGTCCGGCAGGTAGGTCAGCACCTGGGGCAGCGCCACCTGCACCCGCGCCAGGCTGCCCAGGGAGCGGGCCAGGACCTTGGCGGTCTCCTCGCCGACATCGGGGATGCCCAGGGCGTAGATGAAACGCGCCAGGCTCGGGCGCTTGCTCGCCTCGATGGCTTCGAGCAGCTTGCGACTGGAGACCTCGGCAAAGCCTTCAAGGGCGACCACTTGCTCGAACTCCAGCTTGTAGAGGTCGGCCGGCGAGCGGATCAGGTTCTCATCGACCAGTTGCTCGACACTCTTTTCGCCCAGGCCCTCAATGTCCATGGCCCGGCGCGACACATAATGGATGATCGCCTGCTTGAGCTGGGCGGCGCAGCTCAGGCGCCCCACGCAGCGGTACACTGCGCCTTCGCTGGTGGTTTCCTTGCCCTTGCTGCGCTTGACCAGCTGGGTGCGCTCGACCTGCGAGCCGCACACCGGGCATTGGCTCGGCACCTGCACCGCGCGAGCGCCTTGCGGACGGCGCTCGAGCACCACCTGCATGACCTGCGGGATCACGTCGCCGGCACGGCGGATGATCACCGTATCGCCAATACGCAGGCCCAGGCGCGCGATCTCGTCCATGTTGTGCAGGGTGGCATTGGAGACGGTCACACCGGCCACCTTGACCGGTTTGAGACGGGCCACTGGAGTCACCGCGCCAGTACGCCCGACCTGGAACTCGACATCGAGCACCTCGGTGAGCTCTTCCATGGCCGGGAACTTGTGGGCGATCGCCCAGCGCGGTTCACGGGCACGGAAACCCAGCTCACGCTGGGAGGCCAGGGCATTGACCTTGAACACCACCCCATCGATCTCGTAGGGCAGGCTGTTGCGGCGCGCTCCGATGTCCCGGTAATAGGCCAGGCACTCGTCGATACCGGCGGCGTGCCTGAGCTCGCGGCTGATCGGCAGCCCCCAGGTCTTGAGTTTCTCCAGGATACCGATATGGCTGTCGCCAAACGGCTCGGACACCTGGCCGACGCCATAGCAGCAGAATTCCAGCGGGCGGCTGGCGGTGATCTTCGAGTCCAGCTGGCGCAGGCTGCCGGCGGCGGCGTTGCGCGGGTTGGCGAAGGTCTTGCCGCCGGCCTCGGCCTGGGCCGCATTGAGCCGGTCGAATCCGGCCTTGCTCATGTACACCTCGCCGCGCACTTCCAGCACCGCCGGCCAGCCCTCGCCCTGCAGCTTGAGCGGGATGTTGCGCACGGTGCGCACGTTGGCGCTGATGTCCTCACCGGTAGTGCCGTCGCCACGGGTGGCGCCCTGCACCAGCTGGCCGTCGCGGTACAGCAGGCTTACCGCCAGGCCGTCGAGCTTGGGCTCGCAGCTGTAGTCCACGGCCGCCTGATCGCCGCCCGGCAGGTCCAGGCCTTCGACCACGCGGCGACCGAAGTCGCGCAGGTCGTCTTCCTCGAAGGCGTTGCCCAGGCTGAGCATCGGTATTTCGTGACGCACCTGGCTGAAGGCCGCCAACGCCGCGCCGCCGACGCGCTGGGTCGGCGAATCCGGTGTCACCAGGTGCGGGTGCTCGGTTTCCAGAGCCTTGAGCTCATTGAACAGGCGGTCGTATTCGGCATCGGGCACGCTGGGTTCGTCGAGCACGTAGTAGCGGTAGTTGTGCTGATCGAGTTCGGCGCGCAGTTCGTGGATTCGGGATTCGGCGTTCATTTCTGGTCTTCTCTTGCAAAGCAAAAGAGCAGCCCCTGGCTGCTCTTTCGTTTCAATCATCGCGGCGCGGACCGAGGCAGGGTCCGCCCGCTCGGGTGTATCAGCGTTTCTGCGTCAGGGCGCGGCGCTCGAACTCGACGATGCGCTGGCGGTAGTGCTCGATGGTCTGGGCAGTCAGCACGCTGCGCTGGTCATCCTTGAGTTCGCCATTGAGCTCGTGGGCCAGTTTGCGGGCGGCGGCGACCATCACGTCGAAGGCCTGCTTGGGGTGACGCGGGCCTGGCAGGCCGAGGAAGAAGCTCACCGCACGGGTGCTGAAATGGTCGATGTCGTCCAGGTCGAACACGCCGGGCTTGACCGCATTGGCCATGGAGAACAGCACTTCGCCGTGGCCGGCCATGCTCTCGTGGCGATGGAAGATGTCCATCTCGCCGAAGCGCAGGCCGCTTTCCAGGATGTTCTGCAGCAGCGCCGGCCCCTTGAAACCGCCTTCGTCGCGGGAGATGACACTGATCACCAGCACTTCCTCGGCCGGCGGCAGCTCCTTGGCCGGCGTGGAAGCGGCAGTGAAACCGCTGTTGCGGGTGTTGTCGGCGGCGAAGTCGTCGTCGCCAGTATCGAACAGGTCCGGCTCACGCGGCTCGGCGGCCAGCTTCAGGTCGCCCTGTTGCTGCTCGCTGTTGTTGCGCTTGCCGCGCTTGGCCTTGGCCGGTTTGGCTTCACGTTCGCGTTCGCGCTCCCGCAGCGGGGCGCTGACCGATGGCAGGTCGCTCTCATCCAGCTCGGGCTCTTTATGGGTTTCCAGCACACGCGAAGGGCCGAGCACCTCGGCGCCGCCGCTGTCGTCGTCCGGGGCGTTGGCGTAGCTACGGTCCAGACGGAACTTCAACTTGCCCTTGCCGCCGCGCATGCGGCGCCAGCCGTCGAAAAGAATACCGGCGATGACAATGATGCCGATGACGATCAGCCACTCGCGCAGACCGATTTCCATGTAATCCCGTGCCTCTATAAAAAATATGCTTGAAAACAAAGGCTTCAAAGGCCTTTAACACGTGGCGCCAACTCTATGTTCTGACAGGCGTTTTACCCACGCAAAAAACAAGTGACATTAAGCTAGCACGACCAAAGGCAACTTTACACCGTCTGTCGCGTCTGCTGAGGCTTTTGCCTACATGTTCACACCCTTTCTTTACCCCTTATGCGTCAACCATGGCCATCGCTTCTTCCACATCAACTGCAACAAGGCGTGAACAACCCGGCTCGTGCATGGTCACCCCCATCAGCTGGTCGGCCATTTCCATGGCGATCTTGTTGTGGGTGATGTAGATGAACTGCACGGTTTCGCTCATTTCCTTGACCAGGCGCGCATAGCGCCCGACGTTGGCATCGTCCAAAGGCGCGTCGACCTCGTCGAGCATGCAGAACGGCGCCGGGTTCAGCTTGAAGATGGCGAACACCAGGGCCAGGGCCGTCAGTGCCTTCTCGCCGCCGGACAGCAGATGGATGGTGCTGTTCTTCTTGCCCGGCGGGCGCGCCATGATCGTCACCCCTGTATCGAGTAGATCTTCGCCCGTCAGTTCCAGATAAGCGCTGCCACCACCGAAAACTTTTGGGAAAAGTGCCTGTAATCCGGCATTTATCTGATCAAAGGTATCCTTGAAGCGGTTGCGGGTTTCCTTGTCGATCTTGCGGATGACGTTTTCCAGGGTCTGCAGTGCCTCGACCAGGTCGGCGTCCTGGGCATCCAGGTAGCGCTTGCGCTCGGACTGCTGCTCGTACTCTTCGATGGCCGCCAGGTTGATCGCGCCCAGGCGCTGGATACGCGCCTCGACCTGCTCCAGTGCCTGTTCGGTCCCCTGCTCGCTGGCCTCGGCCTCGAGCGTGGCGAGCACGCCCTGCAGATCGTAGCCGTCGGCGAGCAGTTGCTCCTGCAAGGTCTTGCGCCGCACGTCCAGCCCCTGGGACTCCAGGCGCTGCTGCTCCAGCTGGCCGCGCAGTAGCTGAGCCTGCTGCTCGGCCTGGGTGCGGCGGCGCTCGGCATCGCGCAGTTCGCGGTCTGCCTCGTCCATGTGCAGCCGCGCTTGGCGCATCTCTTCATCGACGCCCATGCGTCTCTCAAGCAACTCTTCGAGTTTCAGGCGCAACTCTTCGAGCGGCGCCTCGCCCTCCTCGAGATTCAGGTTCAGTTGCTCCTGACGCTCGTTCAGGCGCGCGGCCTGCTGCTCCAGGCGCTCGAGCGCCTGGCGGGTGGAATCGTGCTGGGCGCGCAACGAGCCCAAGCGCACGGCCAGTTGATGGGCATGGTCCTTGTGCTGGCGGGCCTCCTGGCGGACCCGGTCGAGTACTTCGCGCAGGGTGTCGCGGCGCGCCATGAGTTGCTCGCGCTGCTCGGTGTCCTGGGCCATCAGGTCGAGGGATTCCTGCAACAGCAGGCGTGCCTCGCCCAGCTGCTCATGCTCCAGGGCGCGCTGCTCCTGGAGCTCGGCCAGTTCTTCGTGCAAGCGTCGGCGGCGCAGTTCGAGCTGTTCGGCGCGGGCCCGGCCAGCGGACAGGCGCGCCTTGAGCTCACCGTGCTGGCGGCTCTCGTCCTGGCTGCGACGGCGCAATTGCTCGCGCTGCTCCTCCAGGTCGAGCTGTTGTTCACGCAGGCGCTGCAGTTGCTCGTCAAGCTGTTCGAGCGCCGCCTCCTGCTCCAGTTGCTCCTGGGCCAGGCGTTCGATTTCCTGGCCCCTGGCCAGCACGCCGCCCTGGGCCTCACCACCACGGCTGACCCGCAGGAAATGCCGCCCGACCCAATATCCGTCGCGGCTGACCAGGCTTTGCCCAGCAGCCAGCGACGCTCGCTGCGCCAACGCCTGTTCCAGCGTTTCAACCGGCCTGACCTGCCCCAGCCAGGCCGACAGGTCGGCCCGCCCCTCGACCTTGTCGAGCAGGCTGCCGGGAACACGCGGGCCCTCGCCCCCTGCCAGCAGCAGGCGCAGATCGCCCTGCTCCAGCGCGGCGAAGTCCAGGCCGGCGAAGTCGTCCAGCAGCACTGCCTGCAGGTCGGCGCCAAGCACGGTTTCCACCGCCAGCTCCCAGCCGGGCTCGACCCGCAGCCCCTCGGCCAGGCGCGGGCGCTGCTCCAGACCCTGGGCGCGCAGCCAGTCGGCGGCACCCACACCGGGCTCCAGCGCAGCCTGCTGCAAGGCCTCCAGCGAGGCCAGGCGCCCGCCCAGGCGCTGCAGATCACCCTGCTGTTGCTGTTGCGCCTGGCTGGTCTGCTGCAATTGTTCGCGCAACCCTTCAAGGCGCTCGATCACCTGCTGCTCTTGCAGGTGCAGCTCTTCGAGCAGCAACTCGCTGCTGGCCACTTGCTCGCCCAGATCGGACGTCTCGGTGTCCTGGGTATCACCACCGAGCTGCTCGCCCTCCTCGCCCAGCTTGCGCTGGCGCTCGGCCAGGCGCTCCAGGCTGGATTCGAGCTGCGCCAGGCGCGCCTGCTGCACCTCGGCCTGACGGCGCGGCTCGGCGGAGCGGGTGTTGAAGCCGTCCCACTGCTCCTGCCAGCCATGCATGCCAAGCTCAGCTTCCTCCAGGGTCGCGGCGGCTTCCTCGGCTGCGGCCAGGGTCAGCTCCTGCTCCGGTTCGAGCATCGCCAGTTCTTCGCCGAGGGTCGCCAGCAAGGTGCGGTCGTGCCCCAGGTGCGATTCGGTTTCCAGGCGGCTGCGTTCGGCTTCCTTGAGGTCGTCCTGCAATTGGCGCAAGCGCTGCTGGCCATGCTGGATGCTCTGCTCGACGCGAGCGATATCACCGGCCACCGAATAGAAGCGGCCCTGCACCTGGTTGAAGCGCTCGGACAACTCATGGTGACCGTCGCGCAGTCGCTCGATGCTGGCGTCGGCGTTGCGCTGTTCGGCCACCAGCGCCTCGAAGGCGACCTCCTGGTCGCCGATCACCGTCTCGCGCTGGCGCACCCGATCATCCAGGTCGCGCCAGCGCAGGGCTGCCAGGCGTGCCTTGAGCTGACGCTCCTCGGCCTTGTACTCGCGGTATTTCTCGGCAGCCTGGGCCTGGCGGTGCAGGCGCTCGATCTGGCGTTCCAGCTCTTCGCGCAGGTCGGTCAGACGCGCGAGGTTTTCCTGCGTGCGGCGGATGCGGCTTTCGGTCTCGCGGCGACGCTCCTTGTACTTGGAGATGCCCGCCGCTTCCTCGATGAAGTTGCGCAGCTCCTCGGGCTTGGCCTCGATCAGCTTGCTGATCATGCCCTGCTCGATGATCGAATAGCTGCGCGGCCCCAGGCCGGTGCCGAGGAAGATATCGGTGATGTCACGACGCCGGCACTTGGTGCCGTTCAGGTAATAGGTGTTCTGCCCGTCGCGGGTGACCTTGCGGCGGATCGAGATCTCGGCGTAGGCGGCGTACTCGCCCACCAGGCTGTTGTCGCTGTTGTCGAACACCAGCTCGATGCTGGCCTGGCTGACCGGCTTGCGGCTGGTGGAGCCGTTGAAGATGACATCGGTCATCGACTCGCCACGCAGGTTCTTCGCCGAACTCTCGCCCATCACCCAGCGCACCGCGTCGATGATGTTGGATTTACCGCAGCCGTTGGGGCCGACCACGGCGGCCATGTTGCTGGGGAAGTTGACCGTGGTCGGGTCGACGAACGACTTGAACCCGGCCAGGCGGATGCACTTCAGGCGCACCGGTCAGACTCGCGCCAGCGCCGCCAGCACCAGTTCGCAACTGCGCTGGCAATAGGCGGTGAGCACCTCGCGGATGCGCGGCAGGTCGCGGGCGACCACGGCTTCGAGCAGGCGGGCGAACAGCTCCAGGTAATCGACCATGTTGGCCTGGCGCTGGTCCAGGGCCAGGTAGTAGGCGCGGCTCATGGCTGGTTGCAGGTTCTCGACGGTTTCCTGCAGGTACGGGTTGTTGGCGAATGGATAGGCGGCGCGCATCACTGCGAAGCTGTCGCCGACGAAGGCCTTGATGTCCTTGCCGGCATGGGCCTGCTTGAGGCGCTGCTGGATGTCCAGGAACGGGCGCAGGTCGCCCTCGGTGCGCCAATGCTGGGCAACGGCATTGCCCAGCAGGATGTAGAACTCGCCCATCAGGGCGCACAGGCTGCGCACGCTGTTCTCGTCGAGTTCGGTCACATGGGCGCCGCGGCGCGGCAGGATGGCCACCAGGTGCCGACGCTCGAGGATGAGCAGCGCCTCGCGTACCGAACCGCGGCTGACGTTGAGGGCCTGGGTGACCTTCTGCTCCTGGATGCGCTCGCCGGGTGCGAGTTCGCCGCGGATGATCCGCTCGGCCAGGTAGTGGGCAATTTGCTCGGAGAGGCTGTCCGGCGCCTTGAACGTCATGGTTTTCCTTCGCAATCTGGGTAGCTGTGCACAAGGGCGCGATTGTAGCGCACTTGCCAGGCGCTCGCGCAGCGGGACTGCGTGCTTTGTGCGACTGGCGGGTCAACTTTCCTGCACGGCGCGAACTATGCTTTGGAAAAGGCTCGATGATGCGGTCCGGAAGGCCTTCGTGCAAATTCTTGACCTTTGGGTCAGAAAATTATTGACCCAGAGGTCAGCCGTTGCTTAGAGTCCGCCGGAACAACAATAAAACCATTGCGAGGCCCTCCCCCGTGATCCAGTTTCTCGTCAACCAGGAGCTGCGCAGCGAGCACGCCCTGGACCCGAACATGACGGTGCTGCAATACCTGCGCGAGCACCTGGGCAAACCCGGCACCAAGGAAGGCTGCGCCAGTGGCGACTGCGGTGCCTGCACCGTGGCTGTCGGCGAACTTGTGCAGGACGACAAGGGCGGCGACAGCATCCGCTACCGCAGCCTCAACTCGTGCCTGACCTTTGTCTCTTCCCTGCACGGCAAGCAACTGATCAGCGTAGAGGGCCTCAAGCACCAGGGCGAACTGCACAGCGTGCAAAAGGCCATGGCCGACTGCCATGGTTCGCAATGCGGCTTCTGCACGCCCGGTTTCGTCATGTCGCTGTTCGCCCTGCAGAAGAACAGCCAAGGCCACGACCTGCACCAGGCCCAGGAGGCCCTGGCCGGCAACCTGTGCCGCTGCACCGGCTACCGGCCGATCCTCGAGGCCGCCGAGCAGAGCTGCGCACGCCCCTGCCGCGACCAGTTCGACGCCCAGCAGGCACAGACCATCGCCCGCCTCAAGGCCATCGCCCCGCAACAGACCGGCGAGCTCAACAGTGGCGACAAGCGCTGCCTGGTGCCACTGACCGTGGCCGATCTGGCCGACCTGTATAGCTCGCACCCCGAGGCACGCCTGCTGGCCGGCGGGACCGACCTGGCGCTGGAAGTCACCCAGTTCCACCGCACCCTGCCGGTGATGATCTACGTCGGCCATGTCGCCGAGCTCAAGCGCATCGACAAGACCGCCAGCCACCTGGAGATCGGCGCCGCGACCCCGCTGACCGACTGCTACACCGCACTCAACGAGGAATACCCCGACTTCGGCGACCTGCTGCACCGCTTCGCCTCGCTGCAGATCCGCAACCAGGGCACCTTGGGTGGCAATATCGGCAACGCCTCGCCGATCGGTGACTCGCCACCTCTGTTGATCGCCCTCGACGCACAGATCGTCCTGCGCCAGGGCGAGCGCCAGCGCACCCTGGCGCTGGAAGACTACTTCATCGACTACCGCATCACTGCACGCCAGGACAGCGAGTTCATCGAGAAGATCATCGTGCCGCGCGCCAGCAACGACTGGGCCTTCCGCGCCTACAAGGTGTCCAAGCGCCTGGACGACGATATTTCCGCGGTGTGCGCGGCGTTCAACCTGAGCATCGAGAACGGTGTGGTCAGCGGCGTGCGCATCGCCTTTGGCGGCATGGCGGCAATCCCGAAACGCGCTCGCGCCTGCGAAGCCGCGCTGCGCGGCAAGCCCTGGAACCAGGCCAGCGTCGAACGCGCCTGCCAGGCCCTGGCCGAGGACTTCACCCCGCTCAGCGACTTCCGCGCCAGCCGCGAGTACCGCCTGCTGACCGCGCAGAACCTGCTGCACAAGTACTTCATCGAACTGCAAACGCCGCATATCGAAACCCGGGTGACCGCCTATGTCTAACCATCACGCCGTCAAGAGCCAGGCCGAGATGGCCGCACTGTTCAGCCAGGACCTGACCACCGGGGTCGGCCGCAGCCTCAAGCACGACAGCGCCGACAAGCACGTGGCCGGCGAGGCGGTGTACATCGACGACCGCCTGGAATTCCCCAACCAGCTTCACGTCTATGCACGCACCGCCGACCGCGCCCATGCGCGCATCCTGCGCATCGACACCACGCCCTGCTACCAGTTCGAAGGCGTGCGCATCGCCATCACCCATGAGGACATCCCGGGGCTCAAGGATATCGGCCCAGTGGTGGCTGGCGACCCGTTGCTGGCCATCGACAAGGTCGAGTTCTTCGGCCAGCCGGTGCTCGCGGTTGCCGCCTGCGACCTTGAGACCGCCAGGCGCGCCGCCATGGCCGCCATCATCGAGTACGAAGACCTGGAGCCGGTGCTCGACGTGGTCGAGGCCCTGCGCAAGAAGCACTTCGTGCTCGACAGCCACACCCACCAGCGCGGCGACTCGGCTGCTGCATTGGCCACTGCCCCGCACCGTATCCAGGGCACCCTGCACATCGGCGGCCAGGAACACTTCTACCTGGAGACCCAGATCAGCTCGGTGATGCCCGGCGAAGATGGCGGCATGATCGTCTACTGCTCGACGCAGAACCCCACCGAGGTGCAGAAGCTGGTGGCCGAGGTGCTCGACGTGCCGATGCACAAGATCGTCGTCGACATGCGCCGCATGGGTGGCGGTTTCGGCGGCAAGGAAACCCAGGCCGCCAGCCCCGCGTGCCTGTGCGCGGTGATCGCGCGCCTGACCGGCCAGCCAACCAAGATGCGCCTGCCGCGGGTCGAAGACATGACAATGACCGGCAAGCGTCACCCGTTCTACGTGGAATACGACGTCGGCTTCGACGACAGCGGCCGCCTGCACGGGATCAATTTCGACCTGGCCGGCAACTGCGGCTACTCGCCGGACCTGTCCGGCTCGATCGTCGACCGCGCCATGTTCCACTCCGACAACGCCTACTACCTGGGCGATGCCACGGTGCACGGCCACCGCTGCAAGACCAACACGGCCTCCAACACTGCCTACCGCGGCTTCGGCGGCCCGCAAGGGATGGTCGCCATCGAGCAGGTGATGGACCATATCGCCCGTCACCTGGCCCTCGACCCGCTGGCGGTGCGCAAGGCCAACTACTACGGCAAGACCGAACGTAACGTCACCCACTACTACCAGACCGTCGAGCACAACATGCTCGAGGAGATGACCGCAGAGCTCGAGGCCAGCAGCGACTACCATGAGCGCCGCGAGTCGATCCGCCGTTTCAACGCCAACAGCCCGGTGCTGAAAAAAGGCCTGGCGCTGACCCCGGTGAAGTTCGGCATCTCGTTCACCGCCACCTTCCTCAACCAGGCAGGTGCCTTGATCCACATCTACACCGACGGCAGCATCCACCTCAACCACGGCGGCACCGAGATGGGCCAAGGCCTGAACACCAAGGTCGCGCAGGTGGTGGCGCAGGTGTTCCAGGTCGACTTCAATCGTATCCAGATCACCGCGACCAATACCGACAAGGTGCCCAACACCTCACCGACAGCCGCGTCCAGCGGCGCCGACCTGAACGGCAAGGCAGCGCAGAACGCCGCCGAGATCCTCAAGAAGCGCCTGACAGAGTTCGCCGCCCGGCACTACAACGTCACCGAGGAAGACGTCGAGTTCCGCAACGGCCATGTGCGCGTGCGCGAGCAGATCGTCAGCTTCGAGCAGTTGGTGCAGCAGGCATACTTCGCCCAGGTATCGCTGTCGACCACCGGTTTCTACCGTACGCCGAAGATTTTCTACGACCGCAACCAGGCCCGTGGCCGCCCGTTCTACTACTTCGCCTTCGGCGCCGCCTGCGTGGAGGTTATCGTCGATACCCTCACCGGTGAATACAAGATGCTGCGCGCCGACATCCTGCATGACGTGGGCGACTCGCTGAACCCGGCCATCGACATCGGCCAGGTGGAGGGTGGTTTCGTCCAGGGCATGGGCTGGCTGACCACCGAGGAACTGGTGTGGAACGCCAAGGGCAAGCTGATGACCAACGGCCCGGCCAGCTACAAGATCCCGGCAGTGGCCGACATGCCGATCGACATGCGCGTCAAGCTGGTGGAAAACCGCAAGAACCCCGAGGACACCGTGTTCCATTCCAAGGCCGTGGGCGAGCCGCCGTTCATGCTCGGCATTGCCGCTTGGTGCGCGATCAAGGACGCAGTGGCGAGCATCGCCGACTACCGCGTGCAGCCGAACATCGACGCGCCATCGACGCCGGAGCGAGTGTTGTGGGGTTGCGAGCAGATGCGCAAGGCGGTGGCTGCGGCGCAGCCTGCCGAACAGCAACTGGAACCTGTGACGCACTGACGCCACGCTCCCTGTAGACGCGACCTTGCGTTGCGCCTACAGGGGACCGAGGAGGACTGAAGACATGCATCAATGGATCAACGCCCTCGCCGACCACCAAGCCCGTGGCGAACCCTGCGTGTTGGTGACCATCATCGAGGAGCGCGGCTCCACTCCGCGCAACGCCGGCTCGAAAATGGTAGTCAGCACCAGCGCGCTGTACGACACCATCGGCGGCGGCCACCTGGAGTTCAAGGCCCTGCACATCGCCCGGCAGATGCTCGCGGAACACCGCAGCACCCCGCATCTGGAGCGCTTCAGCCTCGGCGCCAGCCTCGGCCAGTGCTGCGGCGGCGCCACCGTGCTGCTGTTCGAGCCGATGAGTGGCGTGCAGGCCGAGATCGCCGTGTTCGGCGCGGGCCATGTCGGCCGCGCTCTGGTACCCTTGCTCGCCGCGCTGCCCTGCCGGGTGCGCTGGATCGATTCGCGCGAGCAGGAATTCCCCGCGCTCATCCCCGACGGGGTGAGCAAGATCGTCAGCGAAGAGCCGGTCGACGAAGTCGCCGACCTGCCCGCCGGCAGCTACTGCATCGTCATGACCCATAACCACCAGCTGGACCTGGAGCTGACCGCCGCGATCCTCAAGCGCAACGACTTCACCTGGTTCGGCCTGATCGGTTCGAAGACCAAGCGCGTCAAGTTCGAGCACCGCCTGCGCGAGCGCGGCTTCGAAGACGCGCTGATGGCGCGCATGCGCTGCCCGATGGGCCTGGCCGAGGTCAAGGGCAAGCTGCCGATCGAGATCGCCGTGTCCATCGCCGCCGAAATCATTGCCACCTACAACGCCTGCTTCGGCCAGCACGACGCTGCCGCCAATTCAGGCCCCATCGCCCAGTTGCTGCCGTCCTCGCGACGCAGCCAGACCCTTTGACGAGAGCCCCATGAGCGCAACCCGCAAAGCCTACCGAGCCGCCATCCTGCACAGCATCGCCGACCCCGCCGAGGTCGGCCTGGAGGCGTCCTGCGAATACTATGAAGACGGCCTGCTGGTAGTCGACGGCGGCCGCATCAGCGCCCTGGGCCATGCCAGCGAGCTGCTGCCGACCCTCGACGCTGACATCCCGGTGCAACACTACCAGGACGCCCTGATCACTCCGGGCTTCATCGACACCCATATCCACTTCCCGCAGACCGGCATGATCGGCTCCTATGGCGAACAGCTGCTGGACTGGCTGAACACCTACACCTTCCCCTGCGAAAAGCAGTTCGCCGACAAGGCCCACGCCGACCAGGTGGCGAAGATCTTCCTCGCCGAACTGCTGCGCAACGGCACCACCACCGCGCTGGTGTTCGGCAGCGTGCACCCCGAGTCGGTCAACGCCCTGTTCGAGGAGGCCGAGCGCCTGGACCTGCGCATGATCGCTGGCAAGGTGATGATGGACCGCAACGCCCCCGACTACCTGACCGACACCGCCGAGTCCAGCTACCGCGACAGCAAGATGCTGATCGAGCGCTGGCACGGCAAGGGCCGCCTGCACTACGCGGTCACCCCGCGCTTCGCGCCGACCAGCACGCCGGAACAGTTGAGCGTGGCCGGTCAGTTGCTCAAGGAGCACCCGGGTGTGTACATGCACACTCACCTGTCGGAGAACCTCAAGGAAATCGACTGGGTCAAGGAACTGTTCCCCGAGCAGAAAGGCTACCTTGACGTCTACGACCACTTCGAGCTGCTCGGCGAGCGCTCGGTGTTCGCCCACGGCGTGCACCTGTGCGACGACGAGTGCCAGCGCCTGGCCGAAACCGGTTCGGCCATCGCCTTCTGCCCGACCTCCAACCTGTTCCTCGGCAGCGGCCTGTTCAACCTGCCCCAGGCCGAGCGCTTCAAGGTCAACGTCGGCCTAGGCACCGATGTCGGCGCCGGCACCAGCTTCTCGCTGCTCAACACCCTCAACGAGGCGTACAAGGTGATGCAGCTGCAAGGCGCGCGCCTGCACCCGTACAAGTCGCTGTACCTGGCTACCCTAGGCGGCGCCCGCGCCCTGCGCCTGGACGACCGCATCGGCAGCCTGCGCCCGGGCAATGACGCCGACTTCGTGGTGCTCGACTACAAGGCCACCCCGTTGTTGGACTACCGTCTGCAGCAGTCGAAAAGCATCGAGGAGACCTTGTTCGTGCTCACCACCCTGGGCGACGACCGCACCGTGCGTGAAACCTATGCCGCCGGGCGTTGCGTGCACCAGCGCTAAGGCTGTTTCGCCAACCCTCGGTACAGTGCGCCGCCGATCGCTGCCCCGATCAGCGGCGCCAGCCAGAACAACCACAGCTGCTGCAGCGCCCAGCCACCCACGAACAAGGCCGGCCCTGTGCTGCGTGCCGGGTTGACCGAGGTGTTGGTGACCGGAATCGAAATCAGATGTATCAGGGTCAGCGCCAGGCCAATCGCAATTGGCGCAAAGCCGGCCGGTGCCCTGGCATCGGTGGCGCCCATGATGATCACCAGGAACATCGCGGTCATCACCACCTCACTGGTGAAGCCTGCCGCCAGCGTGTAGCCGCCCGGCGAATGCTCGCCGTACCCGTTCGAGGCCAGGCCGCTGGCCAGTTCGAAGCCGGCTTTGCCACTGGCGATGAAGTAGATCACCGCTGCGGCCAGGATGGCGCCGATCACTTGGGCAATCACATAGGGCAGCAGTTCTTTTGCCGGGAACCGGCCGCCCACCACCAAGCCGAACGACACGGCCGGATTGAGGTGACAACCCGAGATATGGCCGATGGCGAAGGCCATGGTCAGGACAGTCAGGCCGAACGCGAAAGCGACACCGAGAACGCCGATGCCAACGGGAGAACTGGCGGCCAGCACGGCACTGCCGCACCCGCCAAGGACCAGCCAGAAAGTGCCGACCAGCTCGGCACCCATGCGCACACCCAGAGATGAAGTCATGAACCCTTCCTCAAGTAATTGGACGCAACGACTGCGCAAGCCCAACTGCTTGATGAAGGTTTGCTGGTGTGAAATCTAGCAGAGCTTTGGCCAAGGGCCAGTAACGACGAAGGGCCGCTAAGCGGCCCTTCGGTCATCAAGGCAAACGTTCAACCCTTGGCGGTAGCCTTGGGCTTTTTCAGCAGGTGCGAGAACACCGCGTGCAGGTCGTCCGAGGCGCTCTCCTCGTCGAGATTGAGCTTGCTGTCGATATGGTCCATGTGATGCATCATCAGGCTTACCGCCTGCTCGGCATCACGGGCCTCGATCGCATCGATCAGTTGCATGTGCTCATCGTACGAGCAGTGCGAGCGGTTACCGCTTTCGTACTGGGCGATGATCAGCGAAGTCTGCGACACCAGGCTGCGCTGGAAGCTCACCAGTGGCGCATTGCCCGCGGCTTCGGCCAGCTTGAGGTGGAACTCGCCGGACAGGCGGATGCCGGCGCCACGGTCGCCACGGGAGAAGCTGTCACGCTCCTCGCGGACCATCTGGCGCAGTTCGTTGAGCTGTTCGAGGGTGGCGTGCTGCACGGCCAGCTCGGTGATCGCGCGCTCGACCATGCGCCGCGAGAAGAACACCTGCCGCGCCTCCTCGACCGTAGGGCTGGCCACCACCGCACCACGGTTGGGCCGCAACAGCACCACGCTCTCATGGGCCAGGCGCGACAGGGCGCGGCGGATGATGGTGCGGCTGACGCCGAAGATCTCGCCCAGTGCTTCCTCGCTCAACTTGGTGCCCGGTGCCAGACGCTGCTCGAGGATCGCCTCGAAGATATGCGCATAGACGATGTCGTCCTGGGTACCGCTGCGGCCGGCCTTGCCAGTGCGCACAGGTTTTTTCAGAGGTTGCAGCTGTTCGTTCATGGGCTCTCGAGCACAAAGGATCTGCCAGTCGGACCGTGACTGTAATACCGGTCAGCGGGGGGATGGCAAGTCCTGGAGGAAGAAAAGGGGCCAAGGTATGGCGCCATTGTACACAGGCTGACCCGTTTCTGCAGGTGGCCTTTTACCTATATAGCCGTTGTACGGCAGTTTGTGAGCACAAAAGATAAAACATTATTTGCATTCTTTGTACACAAACGCATAATCCTGCGAGCAACTTCCTGACCCAAAAGTCAACAAAATGGTCGGACGTCTGCCCCCCCTCGCGAAGCCCCCCAGTGCATGGCTCAGGACCAGGCTTCGAACAACAAGAAAGACTTGAGGAGTACTCGCTGTGGAAAGCCGCAAATCCGAAGCACCTACGCTGGATCTCGCCCCACCGCTCGAAACGGGCTGGCTGGAGCGGATTTTCAAACTCAAGCAGCATGGCAGCACCGTCCGCACCGAGCTGATCGCCGGGGTGACCACCTTCATCACCATGGCCTACATCATCTTCGTCAACCCCAACATCATGGCCGACGCCGGCATCGACCACGGCGCGGCGTTCGTCGCCACCTGCATCGCCGCCGCCCTCGGCTGCCTGCTGATGGGCCTGTACGCCAACTGGCCGGTGGGCCTGGCGCCGGGCATGGGACTCAACGCCTTCTTCACCTACACCGTGGTCGGCACCATGGGCTACAACTGGGAAACGGCGCTGGGGGCGGTGTTCGTCTCTGGCGTGTTGTTCATGTTCCTGACCGTCTCGCGCGTGCGTGAGTGGCTGCTCAACAGCATCCCGGTGAGCCTGCGCCATGCCATGGGGGCCGGCGTCGGCCTGTTCCTCGGGCTGATCGGCCTGAAAACCGCCGGCATCATCGTCGACAGCCCGGCAACCCTGGTCAAGCTGGGCTCGCTGCATGAGCCCGGCCCGCTGCTGGCGGCCGTGTGCTTCCTGCTGATTGCCATCCTCAGCTACAAGCGGGTGTTCGGCGCGATCCTGATCAGCATCATCGGCGTCACCCTGGCCGGCTGGGGCCTGGGCCTGGTCAAGTTCGGCGGGGTGGTGTCGATGCCGCCGAGCCTGGCACCGACCTGGATGGCCATGGACGTGGTCGGCGTGTTCAACGTCAGCATGATCAGCGTGGTGCTGGCGTTCCTGTTCGTGCACATGTTCGACACCGCTGGCACGCTGATGGGCGTGGCCCAGCGGGCCAACCTGGTGGCACCGGACGGGCGTATCGAGAACTTGTCGCGGGCACTGAAAGCCGACAGCACCTCCAGCGTGTTCGGCGCGGTGGTCGGCGTGCCGCCGGTGACCAGCTACGTGGAAAGTGCCGCAGGTGTCGCGGCAGGTGGACGCACCGGCCTGACCGCCGTGGTGGTTGGCGTGCTGTTCATCGCCGCGATGTTCTTCGCCCCGCTGGCCGGGATGATTCCGGCCTATGCCACCGCCGGCGCGCTGATCTACGTGGCGATGCTGATGATGGGCAGCATGGCGCATATCGAGTGGGACGAAGCCACCGACAGCATTCCGGCGATCGTCACGGTGATCATGATGCCGCTGACCTTCTCGGTGGCTGATGGCATCGCCCTTGGTTTCATCAGCTACGTGGCGCTCAAGGCGGGTACCGGCAAGTTCAAGGAGATCTCGGCCAGCCTGTGGGTGCTGTGCGCGATCTTTATCGCTAAGTTTGTGTTTCTCTAATCTTCACAGCTTCAACAAAGGGCGCTTCGGCGCCCTTACTTGTTGATCCTGGTAATACAGTTTTTTTCCTCGCGAAAATGCCCGTTCGCGGAAGGTTGGCTGGCCTTGCATCAGGCGGAGCTTCTTTTACAACTTCAATGGCATCATAAGCCGCTGGCAGGATCGCGGTCACATCAAACGCATCCTTCTTGTAGCCTATGCCTGGCACTAAACTGACACCGGCTTTAAGAAGTACCACTAAGGTAACACCCTCTATAGCGGCTTTACGGTAGGGTTCTACATATTCTGAGTCTGGCCCGAGATAGAAAGCCTCCCCTTGAGCTTGCCTACCTGGCCTTGAATGGCCTCGGGAAACACCTTGCAACAACCCTTTTACATTAAACGCATCTGTCGCATGACACCCAAGCAGTACAAGCCTCGGCATCTGACTCACAGACACTTTAACATGACCGCTTGGGTCTTTGTTGTTCACTGGATCTCTCTGACAGTAGCCGTATCCATTCAAACCACCTTTGGCGAACGGACTCATACTGTCCGGGCTATTGAAATTCATCAAAACCGGATTGTACGCTCTGTAACCATTACCCAAAAGGTAATGACCAGTTGCCCTTTCCACCAACTCGCCAGTGAACCCGAGAGAAACTTGAGCGAGCCTATGGTAGCCATAGGGCGCGTATGCATATTGAGTGCTCATCAGGCCGGCTGCTCAGCTGACTGAAAGGCCGATGGTCTCAAACGACCGACACACAGACCACTGACAAAAATGTCAGGGGCACGCTGGGCCCACCTGAAAGCATATTCAGCAGACGAAAAAAAGCCCGCCAGTGTGAGAGCGGGCCAAGGACCTACGAAGATTCTTCTAGCGACCAACTAGCTTCCACGATAGGTCGAATAGCTGTACGGCGAGATCAGCAGCGGCACGTGGTAGTGCTCCTGCTGCTCGTCGATGCCGAAGCGCAGCACGACCACGTCGAGAAACGCGGTGTCCGGCAGCTTCACACCCTTGGCGCGGTAGTAGTCACCGGCGCTGAACTGCAATTGATAGACGCCGGTGCGGTAATCGTCGCCCTGCAGCAGCGGCGCATCGACGCGGCCATCGCTGTTGGTCAGGGCGGTGTTCACCAGTTCCAGTTGCTGGCCTTCGACGCGGTACAGCTCGACCTTGATCGAGCTGCCCGGGCAGCCATGCGCGGCGTCCAGTACGTGTGTGGTCAAACGTCCCATTTGCTTGTCGCCTCTTGTCATCTACGTGGGCAAAAAATACACGGCAACAGGCTGGCACCGTGCGGGAATGCAGTCATTAAGACAGTTTAACGATAGATTGTACACAATTTTTTCTGCATCCTCGGTCAACACTCGACGAACACTCCATCAGTCGCAAAGACACGCCCGATGCCGACCCTCACGGCATTAGCTGACCAATCAGGCAGGTTTCTTGCAAGCCATTCTCAGGCGACAAATGGGAAGAAATGCGGAAAAACAGGCTTACAAAGTATTTAAGAAGTTGTATACAATCAGCCCATCCGGTGGTGCGACATCCCGACGCGGCCCGCCCACCACCCGCACATACGTACAAGAAGGAAGACTGCAGTGAGCGCTGACTACCCTCGCGACCTGATCGGTTACGGCAACAACCCACCTCATCCGCAATGGCCGGGGAATGCCCGCATTGCACTGTCCTTCGTGCTCAACTACGAAGAAGGTGGCGAGCGCAACATCCTGCATGGCGACAAAGAGTCCGAAGCGTTCCTTTCCGAAATGGTCGCCGCCCAGCCGCTGCAAGGCGCGCGCAACATGAGCATGGAGTCGCTCTACGAATACGGCAGCCGCGCTGGCGTATGGCGCCTGCTCAAGCTGTTCAAGGACAGCGGCGTGCCGCTGACCATCTTCGCCGTGGCCATGGCCGCCCAGCGCCACCCCGACGTGATCCGCGCCATGGTCGAGGCCGGCCACGAGATCTGCAGCCACGGCTACCGCTGGATCGACTACCAGTACATGGATGAAGCGCAAGAGCGCGAGCACATGCTCGAGGCCATCCGCATCCTCACCGAGATCACCGGCGAGCGCCCCGTGGGCTGGTACACCGGCCGCACCGGCCCGAACACCCGGCGCCTGGTCATGGAGGAAGGCGGCTTCCTCTACGACAGCGACACCTACGACGACGACCTGCCCTACTGGGAGCCGAACAACCCGACCGGCAAGCCGCACCTGGTGATCCCCTACACCCTCGACACCAACGACATGCGCTTCACCCAGGTGCAGGGCTTCAACTGCGGCGAGCAGTTCTTCCAGTACCTGAAGGACGCCTTCGACGTGCTCTACGAGGAAGGCGCCGAGGCGCCGAAGATGCTCTCCATCGGCCTGCACTGCCGCCTGGTCGGCCGCCCGGCGCGCCTGGCCGCGCTCAAGCGTTTCGTCGACTACGCCAAGAGCCACGAGCAGGTCTGGTTCGCCCGACGCGTGGACATCGCCCGCCACTGGCACGCCACCCACCCGTACAAGAAAGAGAACGCCTGATGACTGCCTTCAAGACCCTCAAGCCCTCCACCCTGGACCGCGCCGCCTTCGTCGCGGCCTTCGCCGACATCTACGAGCACTCGCCGTGGGTCGCCGAGAAAGCCTACGACCTGGGGCAACTGGCCGAGCTGGACGAGATCGAGGCGCTGCATCAACGCATGAGCGACATCCTGCTCAGCGCCAGCCATGCCGAGCAACTGGCACTGATCAATGCTCACCCGGACCTGGCCGGCAAGGCCGCCATCCAGGGCGAGCTGACCGAATCGAGCACCAACGAACAGGCCGGCGCCGGTATCCACCAGTGCACCGCTGAAGAGTTCGCCCGCTTCACCGAACTCAACGACGCCTACAAGGCCAAGTTCCGGTTCCCGTTCATCATGGCGGTCAAGGGCAGCAACCGCCACCAGATCCTCGCCGCCTTCGAAAAGCGCATCCACAACGACACGGAAGCCGAGTTCAAGGAAGCCCTGGCGCAGATCAACCTGATCGCCCTGTTCCGCCTGCAGCAGCTGTAAGGCGCTGGCAGCGCCCTGGCCCGAGTGCGTGACGCGTCCGCACCCAGGGCCTCGGCCCGCCAGGCCACCAAAATCCAGAACAACGAATAGAAGAGATAACCGCATGCGCACCCTGATGATCGAGCCCCTGACCAAAGAAGCCTTCGCCCCCTTCGGTGACGTGATCGAAACCGACGGCAGCGACCACTTCATGATCAACAACGGCTCGACCATGCGCTTCCACAAGCTCGCCACGGTCGAGACCGCTGAGCCGGAAGACAAGGCGATCATCAGCATCTTCCGCGCCGACGCGCTGGAAATGCCGCTGACCGTGCGCATGCTGGAACGCCATCCGCTGGGCAGCCAGGCTTTCATCCCGCTGCTCGGCAACCCCTTTCTGATCGTGGTCGCGCCACTTGGCGATGCACCTGTATCAGGCTTGGTCCGCGCCTTCCGCAGTAATGGCAGGCAGGGCATCAATTACCATCGCGGCGTCTGGCACCACCCGGTGCTGACGATCGAAAAGCGGGATGACTTCCTGGTGGTTGATCGCAGTGGTTCCGGCAACAACTGCGATGAGCATTACTTCCCCGAGGAACAGATGTTGATCCTCAATCCCCACCAATAAGAAAAGGTCGGTCACCCAGGTCCGCCTGAACCGTGACCGGCGAGAGGTACATACTGTGGAAGCACACCTTCACGAATGGCTGAACCTGAGCATTCGCTGGGTTCACATGATCACCGGCGTGGCCTGGATCGGTGCATCGTTCTACTTCGTCTGGCTGGAGAACCACCTGAATCGAAGCAACCCGCGCGATGGGTTGTCGGGTGACCTCTGGGCCATCCACGGTGGTGGCATCTACCACCTGGAAAAATACAAGCTGGCCCCGCCGAAGATGCCCGAGAACCTGCACTGGTTCAAATGGGAAGCCTACTTCACCTGGATGTCCGGGATCGCCCTGCTGTGCGTGGTGTTCTACTGGAACCCGACCCTGTACCTGCTGGCACCCGGCAGCACCCTCAGCGGTGCCGAAGGCGTGGCCATCGGTATCGGCTCGCTGATCGCCGGCTGGTTCATCTACGACTTCCTCTGCGACTCGCCCCTGGGCAAGAAGCCGGCGCTGCTCGGTGCCGTGCTGTTCGTGCTGATCATCGCCGCCTGCTGGGGCTTCAGCCTGGTGTTCAGCGGCCGCGGCGCCTACCTGCACACCGGCGCGATCATCGGCACCATCATGGTCGGCAACGTGTTCCGCATCATCATGCCGGCGCAGCGCCAGCTGGTGGCGGCCATCGAGAACAACCAGACCCCCGACCCGGTGCTGCCGGCCAAGGGCCTGCTGCGCTCGCGCCACAACAACTACTTCACCCTGCCAGTGCTGTTCATCATGATCAGCAACCACTTCCCGAGCACCTACGGCAGCCAGTACAACTGGCTGATCCTGGCCGGGATCGCGGTGGCCGCAGTATTGATCCGTCACTACTTCAACACCCGCCACGACAGCAACAAGTACGCCTGGACCCTGCCTGTCGGCGCCCTGGCGATGATCTGCCTGGCGTACGTGACCGGCCCGAAACCACTGCCGAGCGCACCTGAGCAGGCCGCCGCCAAGGTCGAGTACCAACCGCTGCCGGCCACCGCCGTGGGCGGCAAGACCGCCGCCGAACTGCGCGCCGAGGAAGCCGCCAAACCTGCGCCCCCCGCCGAGGCTCCGGCCCAGGCCACAGCCCAGGCTGGCGGTGAAACCTTCGACAAGATCCACACCGTCATCCAGGAACGCTGCACCGTGTGCCACTCGGCCAAGCCGACCAGCCCGCTGTTCAGCGCCGCACCTGGCGGCGTGATGTTCGACACCCCGCAGCAGATCCAGGCGCAGGCCGCGCGCATCCAGGCGCAGGCCGTCGCCAGCCAGATCATGCCGCTGGGCAACATCACCCAGATGACCGTCGAGGAACGCAAGCTGGTCGGCGACTGGATCGCCAAAGGCGCGCAGGTCAACTGAGACACCCCACGACTGCGTGGGAGCGGGCTTGCCCCGCGATGAGGCCGGTACTCCCGGCCTCGCTTCCAAGCTCTACGTAACAAGCAAGCATCGAGCGTTCGGCTTCACGCGGAAACCCCAGCCTCCTTTACCGGAGACTGCCACGTGAAGCCGCCCGCTTGGATCCGAGAATAAAAACAAAACTCGAGGTGCTGCATGTCCGAGTCACCCAAGGCGTACATCCCTGTTGCGCCGCCACGACAGCCCCTGCCTTTGTTCCAGCTGATCCTGGTGGGTCTGCAACACGTTCTGCTGATGTACGGCGGCGCCATCGCGGTGCCGCTGATCATCGGCCAGGCGGCGGGCCTGTCCCGCGAGGAAGTCGCCTTCCTGATCAACGCCGACCTGCTGGTCGCCGGCGTTGCCACCATCATCCAATCCTTCGGTATCGGCCCGGTCGGCATTCGCATGCCGGTCATGATGGGCGCCAGCTTCGCCGCCGTCGGCAGCATGGTGGCCATGGCCGGCATGCCCGGTGTCGGCCTGCAGGGGATCTTCGGCGCGACCATCGCCGCCGGGTTCTTCGGCATGCTGATCGCGCCGTTCATGTCCAAGGTCGTGCGCTTCTTCCCGCCGCTGGTGACCGGCACGGTCATCACCTCCATCGGCTTGTCGCTGTTCCCGGTGGCGGTCAACTGGGCCGGCGGCGGCCATGACGCCGAAGCCTTCGGCGCGCCGATCTACCTGATGGTCGCCGGCCTGGTGCTGGCGGTGATCCTGCTTATCAACCGCTTCATGCGCGGGTTCTGGGTCAACGTGTCGGTACTGGTGGGCATGGGCCTGGGCTACGTGCTCGCCGGATCCATCGGCATGGTCGACCTGTCGGGCCTGAGCGAGGCGCCGTGGCTGCAGGTGGTCACCCCCCTGCACTTCGGCATGCCGACCTTCAGCCTGGCGCCGATCCTGTCGATGTGCCTGGTGGTGGTGATCATCTTCGTCGAGTCCACGGGCATGTTCCTCGCCCTGGGCAAGGTGACCGACCGTGAAGTAACGCCGGGCATGCTGCGGCGCGGCCTGCTGTGCGATGCCGGCGCGTCGTTCATCGCCGGCTTCTTCAACACCTTCACCCACTCCTCGTTCGCCCAGAACATCGGACTGGTGCAGATGACCGGGGTGCGCTGCCGCTACGTTACGGTGATGGCCGGCGCGCTGCTGATCCTGCTCAGCCTGCTGCCCAAGGCGGCGTTCCTGATCGCCTCGATCCCGCCTGCGGTACTGGGCGGCGCGTCCATCGCCATGTTCGGCATGGTCACCGCCACCGGGATCAAGATCCTCCAGGAGGCAGACATCTCCGACCGACGCAACCAGCTGCTGGTCGCCGTCAGCGTCGGCTTTGGCCTGATCCCGGTGGTGCGCCCGGAGTTCTTCGCTCAGATGCCGCAGTGGATGGAACCCATCACCCACAGTGGCATCGCCATGGCCACCCTCAGCGCCCTGGTACTGAACCTGCTGTTCAACATCCTCGGCGGCGCCGACCGCGCCGCGCACAACGATGCCTGTCACCAGCATTGAGTGACCAGGGGCGGCGCCGCTCTGGCCGCCCCGCTTCAACCCTGTGGTAACGCAGTACCGTCGGCCCGCCGGAATGGGCCGTCCGGGGCGCCTGCGCGCCGAAAAAGCCCTTACAAAAACAATAAGTCCGGGAATCACAACATGAAGCGCATCACCACCTCCGTCCTGCTGGGCAGCAGCCTGCTGGCCACCCTCCCCGCCCATGCCGGCGAATGGCTGCAGTGGCACGGCGAAAGCCTGTCCTATCTCTACGGCAAGGACTTCAAGGTCAACCCCGATATCCAGCAGACCATCACCTTCGAGCACGCCAACAAGTGGAAGTACGGCGACACCTTCCTGTTCGTCGACAAGATCTTCTACAACGGCAAGGCCGACCCCGGCAAAGGCGTGACCACCTACTACGGTGAGTTCAGCCCGCGCCTGTCGTTCGGCAAGATCTTCGAGCGCAACCTGGCCTTCGGCCCGGTCAAGGACGTGCTGCTGGCCATGACCTACGAGCGTGGCGAGGGCGACAACGAGGCCTACCTGATCGGCCCCGGCTTCGACCTGAACGTGCCCGGCTTCAACTACTTCACCCTGAACTTCTACCTGCGCAACACCGAAGGCAGCCGCCCCGGCGACAACGTCTGGCAGATCACCCCGGCCTGGTCCTACACCATCCCGGTGGGCAAGTCCGACATTCTGATCGACGGCTACATCGACTGGGTGGTCGACAACGACCAGACCCGTCGCGGCACCTACCACGCCAACCTGCAGTTCAACCCACAGGTCAAATACGACCTGGGCAAGGCCCTGAACCTGGGCGCCAAGCAGCTCTACGTCGGCTTCGAATACAGCTACTGGAAGGACAAGTACGGCATCGACAGCCACGGCAACGTGGACAGCAACCAGAGCGTGGCCAGCGCCCTGGTGAAGGTGCACTTCTGAAAAACTGACCGAACGCCCAAATTTGCACCACCGTGCTCCAGGACGGAGCACTTGAGGCCCGGCGCGCAAGTGAGTAATCTGCGCGCCCCCTCGATCGGGGCGGGAAGGATCCCGCCCGCGTTTGCTGACCGCCCAGTCAATGTTTCCGGGCGGTTGGCCAACGTGTTGCCAGCGTGAAATACCCATTTCATCCGTTCAGAAAGACGTCGAGCAGGATGGTTGTGCCCAACGTGGAAAAGTTGGCGCAGCTCTTGCCAAACAGCTGTGGCCAATTGAAAAAAGCTGACCCAAAAGACAAGAACAGCGCCCGAGCGCTGACAACAGATCCAATAAAGGGAGCGACACACGCAATGCGTACCATCAATAGCCTGATCCTCGCCGGCGGCCTGCTGGCCTGCGGCGCCAGCCAAGCCGGTGACCTGCTGCAATGGCAGAACAACAGCCTGACCTACCTGTGGGGCAAGAACTTCAAGGTCAACCCCGAGATCCAGCAGACCGTGACCTTCGAGCACGCCGATGCGTGGAAGTACGGCGACAACTTCTTCTTCCTCGACAAGATCTTCTATCAAGGCAAGAAGGACGCCAGCAACGGCCCGAACACCTACTACGGCGAGTTCAGCCCACGCCTGTCGTTCGGCAAGATCTTCGACCAGAAGCTCGAGTTCGGCCCGGTCAAGGACGTGCTGCTGGCCATGACCTACGAGTTCGGCGAGGGTGACACCGAGTCCTACCTGATCGGCCCCGGCTTCGACCTGGCGATCCCAGGCTTCGACTACTTCCAGCTGAACTTCTACCAGCGCACCACCGACGGCAGCCGTCCGGGCGACAATGTCTGGCAGATCACCCCGGTCTGGTCCTACACCATCCCCGTGGGTTCGTCCGACATTCTCATCGACGGCTTCATGGACTGGGTGGTGGACAACGACGAGAACCGTCGCGGCACCTACCAGGCGAACCTGCACTTCAACCCGCAGGTCAAGTACGACCTGGGCAAAGCGCTGCACCTGGGCGAGAAGCAGTTGTACGTGGGTATCGAGTACGACTACTGGAAGAACAAGTACGGCATCAAGGACAGCGATGCCTTCACTACCGATCAGAACACCATGAGCTTCCTGGTCAAGGTTCACTTCTGATCCGAGTGTAAGCCGGCCCCACAGTGATCGTGCTGTTCCTGTGGGAGCCGGCTTGCCGGCGAACCGGGGCAAGCCCCGGCCAGGCGCCTCAGTTCGCGGGTCTTAGCGCCCGCCAGAACTTGCTCACGACAGCAACCACCGCCAGCACCACAGCCCCCGCAATCACCCCCGCCACACCATTGAGCAGTGCCCCGGTCAACGCCCCGCCCCGTCCTTCGCTGAACGCCTCGATGGCGTGATGCAGCGGCGCGATGCCATGCACCAGGATGCCGCCACCGACCAGGAACATCGCCGCGGTGCCGATCACCGACAGGCTTTTCATCATGTACGGCGCGGCGCGCAGGATGCCGTTGCCCACCGCCTGGCTCAGCGCCGAGGCTTTCTTGGTCATCCACAGCCCCAGGTCATCGAGCTTGACGATGCCTGCCACCAGGCCATACACCCCCAGGGTCATGACGATGGCGATCCCCGACAGCACGATGATCTGCTGGCTCAGCGGCGCATCGGCCACGGTGCCAAGGGTGATGGCGATGATCTCGGCGGAGAGGATGAAGTCGGTGCGCACCGCGCCCTTGATCTTGCTCTTCTCAAAGGCCACCAGGTCGACCTGCTCGTCGGCCACGGCCGCCTTGCGCGCCTCATGCTGCGCGTCGTCCTCGGCCTTGCTGTGCAGGAACTTGTGCGCCAGCTTCTCGAAGCCCTCGAAGCACAGGTAGGCGCCACCGACCATCAGCAGCGGAATCACCGCCCAGGGAATGAACGCGCTGATCAGCAGCGCCGCCGGCACCAGGATCGCCTTGTTCACCAGCGAGCCCTTGGCCACCGCCCACACCACCGGGATCTCGCGTTCGGCGCGCACACCGGTGACCTGCTGGGCGTTGAGCGCCAGGTCGTCGCCCAGCACCCCGGCGGTCTTCTTCGCCGCGACCTTGGTCATCAACGAGACATCGTCGAGGACCGTGGCGATATCGTCGATCAATACCAGTAAGCTGCTTCCTGCCATGTCAAAATGTTTCCAGTAGGTTCGAATGGCCGGGATTCTAGCCCAAAGACGCTGCCTTGAGCGCCCGTCCGAGCGGGTGCTACCATGCCGGACCCCTCTTGGAGGGGCCAGACCCGAGGAAGATTCCCGACAATGAGCACCATTCGCGAGCGCAACAAGGAATTGATCCTGCGCGCAGCCAGTGAAGAATTCGCCGACAAGGGCTTCGCCGCCACCAAGACCAGCGATATCGCGGCCAAGGCCGGCCTGCCCAAGCCGAACGTGTACTACTACTTCAAGTCGAAGGAAAACCTCTACCGCGAGGTGCTCGAGAGCATCATCGCGCCGATCATGCAGGCCTCGACACCGTTCAACGCCGACGGCGATCCGAAAGAAGTGCTCAGCGCGTACATCCGCTCGAAGATCCGCATCTCCCGCGACCTGCCCCACGCCTCCAAGGTGTTCGCCAGCGAAATCATGCATGGCGCGCCGCACCTGTCGCCGCGCCAGGTGGAGCAGCTCAACGAGCAGGCCCGCCACAACATCGAGTGCATCCAGCGCTGGATCGAGCGCGGCCAGATCGCTCACGTCGACCCGCACCATTTGATGTTCAGCATCTGGGCGGCGACGCAAACCTATGCGGATTTCGACTGGCAGATCGCCGTGGTGACCGGCAAGGCCAAACTGGCCGACAGCGACTACGATGCGGCGGCGGAGACCATCATCCGCCTGGTGCTGAAGGGCTGCGAGCCAGAGGTGGCCTGAACCATCGCAATCGCGAGGCAAGCCCGCTCCCACGACCTGAACTGCCCTAAGCATTCAATACCTTAGGGAAAAGTCCAGGTCATGGGAGCGGGCTTGCCCCGCGATAGTTCTAAAGCCTGATCAGGCTGCAACCCCCGCGTCCGCCGTCAGTCCCACCTCTTCGATCGCACTGATCGCGCACTGCTCGTCGATATCCGACGTATCCCCGCTGATCCCCACCGCCCCCAGCACCTTGCCCTCCTGATCACGGATCAGCACGCCCCCCGGCACCGGCACCACTGGTCGCTCGCCGAGCCCGTTCAAAGCCGCATAAAAGGCGGGGCGCTGCTGCGAGTCCAGCGCCAGCAGGCGCGAACCCTTGCCCAGCGCCACCGCGCCCCAGGCCTTGCCAATGGCCACCTCGGGGCGCAGCAAGCTGGCGCCGTCCTCGCGCTGCAACGCCAGCAGATGCCCACCGGCGTCGAGCACCGCCACGGTCAAGGGCGCGGCGTTGATCTTGCGGCCTGCGGACAACGCGGCATTTACCACGCCCACGGCCTGTTTGAGGGTCAATGCGTTCATGAAAAGGTCCTCTTCTTGTTGTGAGAAGCCCTGAGGGCAGTTGAAAACCAATAGACAAGATAGAACACAACAAAGACACTGTTTGTATACAATTTTCTGATCCAATGTGTCTCACGGCGACGAAATGCCGCCCTTTTTCGCCATGACCAGCAAGTCAAACCCACCGACGAAAATGGATTGACCTTTTGCGTCGACCATGAATACACTCTGCTGCAACGCAAGTTGTATACAATTACAAAATCGATGAGGCACAAACCATGAGCAAAATGAGAGCAATCGATGCAGCCGTTCTGGTCATGCGCCGTGAAGGTGTAGATACCGCGTTCGGCATTCCCGGCGCCGCGATCAACCCGCTGTACTCGGCCCTGAAAAAAGTCGGTGGCATCGATCACGTCCTCGCTCGCCACGTCGAAGGCGCCTCGCACATGGCCGAGGGCTACACCCGCGCCAACCCGGGCAACATCGGCGTGTGCATCGGCACCTCCGGCCCTGCCGGCACCGACATGGTCACCGGCCTGTACAGCGCCTCGGCCGACTCCATCCCGATCCTGTGCATCACCGGCCAGGCCCCGCGTGCCCGCCTGCACAAGGAAGACTTCCAGGCCGTCGACATCACCAGCATCGTCAAGCCGGTGACCAAGTGGGCGACCACCGTGCTGGAGCCGGGCCAAGTGCCCTATGCGTTCCAGAAGGCCTTCTTTGAGATGCGTACTGGCCGCCCAGGCCCGGTGCTGATCGACCTGCCGTTCGACGTGCAGATGGCCGAGATCGAGTTCGACATCGATGCCTACGAGCCACTGGCGATCAACAAGCCAGCCGCCACTCGCGTACAGGCCGAAAAAGCCCTGGCCCTGCTCAATGACGCCGAGCGCCCGCTGCTGGTAGCCGGCGGCGGCATCATCAACGCCGACGCCAGCGACAAGCTGGTCGAGTTCGCTGAACTGACCGGCGTACCGGTAGTGCCAACCCTGATGGGCTGGGGCACCATCCCGGACGATCACGAATTGATGGTCGGCATGGTCGGCCTGCAGACCTCGCACCGCTACGGCAACGCGACCATGCTCAAGTCCGACCTGGTGTTCGGTATCGGCAACCGCTGGGCCAACCGCCACACCGGCTCCGTCGACGTCTACACCGAAGGCCGCAAGTTCGTGCACGTGGACATCGAACCGACCCAGATCGGCCGTGTGTTCACCCCTGACCTGGGTATCGTTTCCGACGCCGGCAAGGCCCTGGACGTGTTCCTCGAAGTGGCCCGCGAGTGGAAAGCCGCAGGCCTGCTCAAGTGCCGCAAGGCCTGGCTGGAAGACTGCCAGGAACGCAAGGCTACCCTGCAGCGCAAGACCAACTTCGACAACGTCCCGGTCAAGCCACAGCGCGTGTACCAGGAAATGAACGAAGTGTTCGGCAAGGACACTACCTACGTCAGCACCATCGGCCTGTCGCAGATCGCCGGCGCGCAGTTCCTGCACGTGTACAAGCCACGCCACTGGATCAACTGCGGCCAGGCCGGCCCGCTGGGCTGGACAATCCCTGCCGCGCTGGGTGTGGTCAAGGCCGACCCGAAACGCAAGGTGGTCGCGCTGTCCGGTGACTACGACTTCCAGTTCATGATCGAAGAGCTCGCGGTGGGCGCGCAGTTCAACCTGCCCTACGTCCACGTGCTGGTGAACAACGCCTACCTCGGCCTGATCCGCCAGGCGCAGCGTGGTTTCGACATGGATTACTGTGTACAACTGGCGTTCGAGAACATCAATTCCACCGACGCCGCCACCTACGGTGTCGACCACGTCGCCGTGGTCGAGGGCCTGGGCTGCAAGGCCATCCGCGTGTTCCAACCGGCCGAGATCGCCCCTGCCCTGCTCAAGGCGCAGAAGATGGCCGAAGAGTTCCGCGTGCCGGTGGTGGTCGAAGTGATTCTCGAGCGTGTGACCAACATTTCCATGGGCACCGAGATCAACGCGGTCAATGAGTTCGAAGACCTCGCCCTGGTCGGCAACGACGCGCCGACCGCCATCTCGCTGCTGGACTGATCGCCTGACGCCCCCGCGCCGCGCGCGGGGGCAATCAACGCAAGGAGACGACTTATGCCTCGCTTCGCCGCCAACCTGTCCATGCTGTTCACCGAACAGGACTTCCTGGCTCGCTTCAAGGCCGCCGCCGACGCTGGTTTCAGCGGCGTCGAATACCTCTTCCCGTACGATTTCAGCGCCGCCGAGATCAAGCAGCAGCTCGACGCCCATGGCCTGACCCAGGTGCTGTTCAACCTGCCGGCCGGCGACTGGTCGAAAGGTGAGCGCGGCATCACCTGCCACCCCGACCGCGTCGAAGAGTTCCGCGCAGGCGTCGACAAGGCCATCGAGTACGCCAAGGTGCTGGGCAACACCCAGGTCAACGCCCTGGCCGGCATCCGTCCGCAAGGCCCGGACTGCGCCACCGTGCGCAAGACCTTCGTGGAAAACCTGCGCTACGCCGCCGACAAGCTCAAGGCCGCCGGCATCCGCCTGGTCATGGAAATGATCAACACCCGCGACATCCCGGGCTTCTACCTGAACACCACGAAACAGGCCCTGGAAATCCAGGCCGAGGTGGGCAGCGACAACCTGTTCCTGCAGTACGACATCTACCACATGCAGATCATGGAAGGTGACCTGGCGCGCACCCTGGAAACCAACCTCAAGCTGATCAACCACGTGCAGCTGGCCGACAACCCGGGCCGCCACGAGCCGGGTACCGGCGAGATCAACTACCGCTTCCTGTTCGAGCACCTGGACCGCATCGGCTACCAGGGCTGGGTGGGCGCGGAGTACAAGCCCAAGACCACCACCGAGGCGGGTTTGGGCTGGCTGAAGACGCATAACGCAATCTGAAGGCCGAGCGCAGGCCCGCTCCTGAAAGGCCTGCACCGCCTGCTCCATCGAGATTCAACAATTACAACGAGGTAATCTCTCATGGCTAAAATCGGTTTCATCGGCACCGGCATCATGGGCAACCCCATGGCCCAGAACCTGCAAAAAGCAGGTCACAGCATCTTCGTCTCGACCCACCACGACGCAGCTCCGGCCAACCTGATCGCCGCTGGCGGCGTGGCCCTGGCCAACCCGAAGGAAGTGGCCCAGGAAGCTGAGTTCATCATCGTCATGGTGCCCGACACCCCACAGGTCGAAAGCGTGCTGTTCGGTGAAAACGGCGTCGCCGAAGGCGTGGGCCCGAACAAGGTGGTGATCGACATGAGCTCGATCTCGCCTACCGCCACCAAAGCCTTCGCCGAGAAGATCAAGGCCACCGGCGCCGCCTACCTGGACGCCCCGGTGTCCGGCGGCGAAGTCGGTGCCAAGGCCGCGACCCTGAGCATCATGGTCGGCGGTTGCCCGAAAGCCTTCGAGCGCGCCCTGCCGCTGTTCGAAGCCATGGGCAAGAACATCACCCGCGTCGGTGGTAACGGCGACGGCCAGACCGCCAAGGTGGCCAACCAGATCATCGTCGCCCTGAACATCCAGGCCGTTGCCGAAGCCCTGCTGTTCGCCGCCAAGAACGGCGCCGACCCGGCCAAGGTGCGTGAAGCACTGATGGGCGGCTTCGCTTCCTCGAAGATCCTCGAAGTGCATGCCGAGCGCATGATCAAGGGCACCTTCGACCCAGGCTTCCGCATCAACCTGCACCAGAAGGACCTGAACCTGGCCCTGCAAGGCGCCAAGGAGCTGGGCATCAACCTGCCCAACACCTCCAATGCCCAGCAAGTGTTCAACACCTGCCAGGCCCTGGGCGGCGGCAACTGGGACCACTCGGCGCTGATCAAGGGCCTGGAGCACATGGCCAACTTCTCGATCCGCGACGACAAGTGATTTGAATCCGGGGGCTGCTGCGCAGCCCTTTTGCCGGCTTGCCGGCGATGAATCCAACACCGTTCTCCTGCAACCACAGGTCGAAAGGTGACCCCGAGCAACACCCGCCCCTGGTTCGGCCTGCACGGAGGCAGTTCCAGGGGCGTTTTCGATTTTGCAGAACAACAAGAATCTGGGAGCCTGCCATGTCGGTCGATCCACAAAAATTCCTGCGCGAGCTGTTCGACACAGCCATCGCTGCCGCCCACCCCCGTCAGGTCCTCGAACCCCACCTGCCCGCCGACCGTAGCGGCCGGGTCATCGTCATCGGCGCCGGCAAGGCCGCCGCCGCCATGGCCGAAGTGGTCGAAAAGAGCTGGCAGGGCGAGGTCTCGGGCCTGGTCGTGACCCGCTACGGCCACGGCGCCAGCTGCCAGAAGATCGAGGTGGTCGAAGCCGCCCACCCGGTCCCCGATGCCGCCGGCCTGGCCGTGGCCAAGCGCGTGCTCGCGCTGGTCAGCAACCTCAGCGAAGACGACCGCGTCATCTTCCTGCTCTCCGGCGGCGGTTCCGCCCTGCTGGCCCTGCCCGCCGAAGGTCTGACCCTGGCCGACAAGCAGCAGATCAACAAGGCACTGCTGAAGTCCGGCGCCACCATCGGCGAGATGAACTGCGTGCGCAAGCACCTCTCGGCGATCAAGGGCGGGCGTCTGGCCAAGGCCTGCTGGCCGGCCACCGTCTATACCTACGCGATTTCCGATGTACCCGGCGACCTGGCCACGGTCATCGCCTCCGGCCCCACCGTGGCCGACCCCAGCACCTCGGCCGACGCCCTGGCGATCCTCAAGCGCTACAACATCGAAGCGCCCAAGGCCGTCATCGACTGGCTCAATAATCCGGCATCGGAAACCGTCAAAGCGGACGACCCCGCCCTTTCGCGCAGCCACTTCCAGCTGATCGCCCGGCCCCAGCAGTCGCTCGAAGCCGCCGCGGTGAAAGCCCGCCAGGCCGGATTCAGCCCGCTGATCCTCGGTGACCTGGAAGGCGAGTCGCGCGAGGTGGCCAAGGTGCATGCCGGCATCGCCCGCCAGGTCGTCCTGCACGGCCAGCCGCTGAAGGCGCCCTGCGTGATCCTGTCCGGCGGCGAGACCACCGTCACCGTGCGCGGCAATGGCCGTGGCGGGCGCAACGCCGAGTTCCTGCTCAGCCTTACCGAAAGCCTCAAGGGCCTGCCGGGGGTGTACGCATTGGCCGGTGATACCGACGGCATCGACGGCTCCGAGGACAACGCCGGCGCCTTCATGACCCCGGATAGCCACGCCCGCGCCGAGGCCCTGGGCCTGTCGGCAAGCGATGAGCTGGACAACAACAACGGCTATGGCTACTTCGCCGCGCTCGACGCGCTGATCGTCACCGAGCCGACCCGCACCAACGTCAACGACTTCCGCGCCATCCTGATCCTCGAGACCGACCCTCATGACGCCTGATAAAAAAGTAAAAATCCTCGCCACCCTCGGGCCTGCGATCAAGGGCATCGATGACATCCGCCAGCTGGTCGAGGCCGGGGTGAACATCTTCCGCCTCAACTTCAGCCACGGCGAACACGCCGACCACGCCCTGCGCTACCAGTGGATCCGCGAAGTCGAGCAGCAGCTCAACTACCCGCTGGGCATCCTCATGGACCTGCAGGGGCCGAAGCTGCGCGTCGGTCGCTTCGCCGACGGCAAGGTGCAACTGCAACGCGGCCAGGCCCTGCGCCTGGACCTGGACAAGACCCCGGGCGACAGCCGCCGCGTGAACCTGCCACACCCGGAGATCATCGCCGCGCTGGAGCCCGGCATGGACCTGCTGCTCGATGACGGCAAGCTGCGCCTGCGGGTGACCGCCAAGCACAGCGATGCCATCGACACCGAAGTGCTGGCCGGCGGCGAGCTGTCCGACCGCAAGGGCGTCAACGTGCCGCAAGCCGTGCTTGACCTCTCCCCGCTCACCGAAAAGGACCGCCGTGACCTCACCTTCGGCCTCGAGCTGGGCGTGGACTGGGTGGCCCTGTCGTTCGTGCAGCGCCCGCAGGACATCCTCGAAGCACGCGAGCTGATCGGCGACCGCGCCTACTTGATGGCCAAGATCGAGAAGCCCTCGGCGGTCGAGCAGTTGCAGGCCATCGCCGAGCTGTCCGACGCGATCATGGTCGCCCGTGGCGACCTGGGCGTGGAAGTGCCGGCCGAGAGCGTGCCGCAGATCCAGAAGGGCATCATCAATAGCTGCCGCCAGCTGGGTAAACCTGTGGTGGTGGCCACGCAGATGCTTGAATCCATGCGTTTCTCCCCGGCACCGACCCGCGCCGAGGTCACTGATGTGGCCAACGCCGTGGCCGAAGGCGCCGACGCGGTGATGCTGTCGGCCGAGACCGCCTCGGGCGACTACCCGCTGGAGGCCGTGCAGATGATGAGCAAGATCATCCGCCAGGTGGAGAACGGCCCGGACTACCAGGCCCAGCTCGACGTTGGCCGGCCCAAGGCCGAAGCCACCGTGTCGGACGCCATCAGCTGCGCGATCCGCCGTATCAGCGGCATCCTGCCGGTGGCGGTGCTGGTCAACTACAGCGAGTCGGGGAACTCCACCCTGCGCGCCGCTCGCGAGCGGCCACGGGCGCCGATCCTCAACCTGACGCCGAACCTGAACACCGCCCGCCGCCTGAGCGTGGCCTGGGGCGTGCACTCGGTGGTCAACGACCGCCTGCGCCAGGTCGACGAGGTTGTCTCGACGGCGCTGGAAATCGCCCAGGCCCAAGGCATGGCCAGTCGTGGCGACACGCTGCTGATCACTGCCGGTGTGCCTTTCGGCAAGCCGGGTTCGACTAATACGCTGCGGATCGAGACCCTAGTCTGAGATCGCCGGGGGCGCTGTGAGCCCCTTTTCGCCGGCAAGCCGGCTCCCACAGGAATCATGCATGCCTTTGTGGGAGCCGGCTTGTCGTGGCGACGAACCGCGGCGAAAGGAGGGCAAAGCCCTCCCGACACACCGAACCTGCGGAAAACCGAGGCCCGAAGAGGCCCACCGCTCCCCCACTCACCTTACCGACTGCCCATGTACACCAAGAATTTCGTCAACCCGTGCCCCGACTGGGCCACGGCCTTGCTCAACGGCTTCAGCCAGGTGCTGCTGCTGCGCAACCCCCTGTGCGGCCTGTGCTGCCTGCTGGCCATCCTGCTGACCGCGCCGAACCTGGTCGGCGGCGCCCTGCTCGGCGCCCTGGCCGGCCTGCTCACCGCCCAACGCCGCGGCTACGACCGCGCCGACCGCCAGGCCGGGCTGTACTGCTACAACGGCGTGCTGATCGGCATCCTGATCAGCGCCGTATTGCCCTGGTCGGCGATCCTGCCACCGCTGATCATCGCCGCCGGCGGCCTTTCGAGCATGCTCACCCACCAATGGCGCAAGCGCGGCGGCAAGCTGCTGATCGCCTACACCGCGCCATTCGTGCTGCTGGGCTGGGCCGCGTTGCTGCTGACCGAGCCGTCGGCCAACGGCTATGTCGAAGCGGATCCGGTGTATGCCCTGCTGCGCGGCGTGGGGCAGATCTTTTTGCTCGACAAGCCCATGGCCGGCCTGCTGATCGTCATCGGCATGTACTTCGCCAACCCCTATGCCGCCACCTGGGCGCTGATCGGCTCGGCCATCGGCGGTGGTGTCGCGCTGCTGGCTGGAGAAACGCAGGCCGCGTGGCTGGGGTTGCATGGCTTCAACGCAGCCCTCGCGGCCCTGGCCTTCAGTCGCCAGGGCGAGAAACCCTGGGTGACCTTGCTCGCCATCGCCTGCGCCCTGCTGCTGCAACCGCTGTTCAACCTGCTGCCGATCGCCGGGTTGACCGCGCCGTTCGTGACCGCGTGCTGGCTGATGCACCTGGGCAACCACCTGGTGCAGCTCAACCAGCGCCGCAACGCGCCTCGCTTGCACAGCTGATACCCAGCCCCTAGGCTCTGCCCATCCACACAATGGAACGAGCCCATGGACAACCCTTCGAGCCTGCGCGAGCGGCTCTACGTCATCGTCTTCCAGACCGACACCACGGCTGGCAGACGCTTCGACAAGATCCTCCTGCTGATCATCCTCGCCAGCCTGGTCACGGTGATCCTCGACAGCATCGACGACGTTCACCAGAACTACGCCGGGTTGCTGGCCGGCATCGAGTGGGGTTTCACGGCGATCTTCCTCGCCGAGTACATCACCCGCCTGTACTGCTCGCCCAAGCCACTGCGCTATGCATTCAGCTTCTACGGGCTGGTCGACCTGCTGGCGATCGTGCCGGGGATCATCGCCCTGTACTACAGCGACGCCCAGTACCTACTGATCATCCGCGTGGTGCGCATGCTGCGGATCTTCCGCGTGCTCAAGCTCAGCCCGTACTTGAAGCAGGCCCATTACCTGTTGGCGGCGCTGCAGGGCAGCAAGCAGAAGATCATCGTGTTCCTGGTCAGCGTGTCGACCCTGGTGACCGTGTTCGGCACGTTGATGTACGTGATCGAAGGGCCGGAGCATGGCTTCACCAGCATCCCCAAGGGCATCTACTGGGCCATCGTCACCCTCACCACCGTGGGCTTCGGAGATATCGTGCCGACCACGCCGCTGGGGCAGGTGCTGTCGTCGCTGGTGATGATCACCGGTTACTCGATCATCGCCGTGCCCACCGGCATCTTCACCGCCGAACTGGCCAATGCCCTGCGCGGCGAACAGTTGCAGCATGACTGCCCGACCTGCGCCAAGCACCACCACGAGCATGGCGCGGCGTTCTGTTCGCGCTGTGGCAATGCGTTGTTTCCCAAGCAATAGGCAGCGTCCCCAATGCAGGGCAAGCATAAGCAAAGAGCCATTTGGTCTTTAGCCACCCTAGCGCCAAACGCTATAGTCGCTGGCATATCGCCAACCCTTTGAATCAGAACAAGGAATGCCCCCAGTGAAAAAACTCTTCAGCGCCTCGCTGCTCGCCGCGGGCCTGGCCCTGGGCAACCTCGCCCAGGCCGCCCCTACCCTGCTCAACGTCTCCTACGACGTGATGCGCGACTTCTACAAGGACTACAACCCGGCGTTCCAGAAGCACTGGGAGAAGGAACACAACGAGAAGGTCAACCTGCAGATGTCCTTCGGCGGCTCGAGCAAGCAGGCGCGCGCAGTGATCGATGGCCTGCCGGCCGACGTGATCACCATGAACATGGCCACCGACATCAATGCCCTGGTCGACAACGGCAAGCTGGTGCCGGACAACTGGGTAACGCGCCTGCCGAACAACAGCGCGCCGTTCACCTCGGCCACCGTGTTCATCGTGCGCAAGGGCAACCCCAAGGCGCTGAAGGACTGGCCCGACCTGCTCAAGGACGGCGTGCAGGTGATCGTGCCCAACCCGAAAACCTCGGGTAACGGCCGCTACACCTACCTCTCGGCCTGGGGCTACGTGCTCAAGCAGGGCGGTGACGAAAGCAAGGCCCGCGACTTCGTCGGCAAGCTGTTCAAGCAGGCGCCGGTGCTCGATACCGGTGGCCGCGCCGCCACCACCACCTTCATGACCAACCAGATCGGCGACGTGCTGGTGACCTTCGAGAACGAGGCCGAGATGATTGCCCGCGAGTTCGGCCGCGACCAGTTCGAAGTGGTCTACCCGAGCGTGTCGGCCGAGGCCGAGCCGCCAGTGAGCGTGGTCGACAAGGTGGTGGCCAAGAAAGGTACCCAGGCCGTGGCCGAGGAATACCTGAAGTACCTGTGGTCGCCGGAGGCCCAGGAGATCGCCGCGAACAACTACCTGCGTCCGCGTGACGCCACCGTGCTGGCCAAGTACACCGACCGTTTCCCGAAAGTCGACTTCCTGTCGGTGGAGAAGACCTTCGGCGACTGGCGCACTGTGCAAAAGACCCACTTCAATGACGGTGGCGTGTTCGACCAGATCTATACCAACAAGTAACTACACCCCCTGTAGGAGCGGGCTTGTCCCCTCCTACAGGAGCCCTGCTTTCAGGCCTGCTGACGAAACACCAGCGCTTTCAGCCCCCCCTCCGGATCCGCATCCGGAAACTCCGGCGGATTCTCCAGCCGCTCGACAAACACCAGCCCCGGCGCCTGCTCGGCCATCCCCTCGATGAGAAACTGCGGCCCGATCCCCGGATCGTTGACGCAGGCCAGTACCGTGCCGCCTTCAGTCAACAACTCCGGCAAACGCCGAAGGATCTTGGCGTAGTCCTGGGTCAGCACGAAGCTACCGCGCTGGAAGGTTGGCGGATCGATGATGATCAGGTCGTACGGCCCGTACTTGCGCACCTTGCCCCACGACTTGAACAGCTCATGCCCCAGGTACGCCACCCGCGAGGCGTCATGGCCATTGAGCCGGTGGTTGTCGCGGCCCCGGGACAGCGCCGACTTGGCCATGTCCAGGTTGACCACCTGCTCGGCGCCGCCGGCAATCGCCGCCACCGAGAAGCCGCAGGTGTAGGCGAACAGGTTGAGCACGCGCTTACCGCCCGCCTGCTCGCGCACCCAGCGCCGGCCGTAGCGCATGTCGAGGAACAGGCCGTTGTTCTGTCGCACGCCCAGGTCGAGCAGGTATTTCAGGCCATCCTCGACCACCTCGCGCTGCTGGCACGGTGCGCCCCACAGCCACTGGCCGGGGCTGTCGGGCAGGTAGCGGTGCTGCAGCAGGATGGCCTGGCCGCTCCACTGCGGGCGCTCGGCCAGTGCCATCAGCATCGCTTCAAGCTCGGCCAGCTGGCCCTCGGGCGGTTCGCGGAACAGCGCCACCAGCAACACGCCGTCGAGCCAGTCGACGGTGATCTGTTCAAGCCCCAGCCAGCAGCGGCCACGGCCATGGAACAGGCGGCGAGTCTCCTGGGGGGCGGGGTCGAGGGCGGCGAGCAGGTGCTGCTCGAGGGTGGCGATGGCTGGGCTCATGTCGGCTACGGTCAGGCAAAAGCGCCATTCTACCCGCTCGCGGCTGGGCCGGGCGGCCATCAATGAAGGGGATGAGAGGGTTTGCGGCACTTTTGTCGCTTTTTTCTTGCCGGGGCGCTGTGGATAGTGCGGCCATCCCTCCCTGAAACCGGATCACTGCCATGTCACCCCTGAAAGTCGAATTCTTCCACGATGTCGTCTGCGGCTGGTGCTTCGTCCTCGCCCCGCGCCTGAAGCAGCTGCAGGACGAACTGAACCTGGACGTGCAGCACCGCAGCTTCATCCTGCAGACCAGCCGCGAAGCTATGGTCGAGCGCTTCGGCTCGATGCCCAAGGCCAAGGAGACCATCCTCAGCCACTGGCTGTCGTGCTCGCGCGCCGAGGACGTCAAGCGCATCAACATCGAAGCCATGCGCCAGCAGGATTTCGAGTACCCCACCGGCCTGCTCGCAGGCCTCGCCTGCCAGACCGCCAAGGCACTGGGTGGCAACGAAGGCCACGAGCGCATGTTCGACCGCCTGCAGGAAGCCCACCTGGTGCAGGCCCGCAACATCGGTGACCGCGCCACCGTGCTGGCGGTGGCCGCCGAAGCCGATTTCGACCCGCTGGCCTTCGCCACGGCATTCGACCAGCAGGCCCCGCAGATGCTCGAGGAAGAGCTGGCCCAGGGCCGGCGTCTGGGCATCAGTTCGGTGCCCAGCCTGGTGATCGACGGTCGCTACCTGGTCCCCGGCGCGCTGAGCCTCGAGCAACTGCGCCAGACCTTCATCCAGGTCCGTGCCAACCAGAAGCAGGCACAAGGAGCCACCCAATGAAAAGCCGTTACTGGATCGCCGCCGGCACTTCCCTGTCGCTGCTGGCCATGGCCCTGCTGCCCGCTCCGGCGGTAGTGGCCAACGACGCCCCCGCCGCCCAGGCCAACGCCACCCCGGTGGCAATCGCCCGCGTGCAGTCGGGCCCGATGCCGCAGGTGCTCAGCGCCGTCGGCACCCTGGAGGCGGTACACCAGGTCAATGTCTCGCCCGAGGTCGGCGGGCGCATCACCGCGCTGGAGTTCACCGCCGGCAAGGCCGTGGCCGCAGGCCAGGTGCTGGTCAAGCTCAACGACGCGCCCGAACGCGGCGAGCTGGCCAAGCTGCAGGCCCAGGCCAAGAACGCCAAGCTGGCCCTGGAGCGCACGCGCAAGGTGCTGCCGCTGGCCTCCACCCAGGCCCAGCTGGACCAGGCCCAGGCCAACTACGACCAACTGCTCGGCGAGATCGCCCAGGTCCAGGCGCAGATCGCGCAGAAGACCATCCGCGCCCCGTTCGCCGGCGTGCTGGGCATCCGCAAGGTCAACCTCGGCCAGTACGTCAGCCCCGGCGACAGCCTGGTGACCCTCACCGAGCTGTCGCGCCTGCACGTCAACTTCCCACTGCCCGAGCAGTCCGCCGCCGCCCTGCAGGCCGGCCAGGCCATCACCCTCAAGGTCGACGCCTGGCCGCAGCAGCGCTTTGTCGCCGCGGTCACCACCCTGGAGCCGCAGATCGACCCGGGCGCCCGCTCGATGCTGGTGCAGGCAACCCTCGACAACCCCGACCAGCAACTCAAGCCGGGCATGTTCGCCAACGTCAGCATCGAGCTGCCGAGCCACGCCGATGTGCTCAGCGTGCCAGAGACGGCGATCAGCTACAGCGCCTACGGCAACTCGCTGTACGTGCTGCGTGAAAAGGACGGCGCCCTGCGCGTGGAGCAGGTATTCGTCAAGCTCGGCGCGCGCCGCGACGACCGCGTGGTGGTGCTCGATGCGCTGACCCCGGGCGACCGCGTGGTGGTGTCCGGGCAGATCCGCCTGAGCAACGGCATGCCGGTGCGGGTCACCGACGACACCCTGGCCGCCAGCACCACGCGCAAGCCGGACCTGGCCCAGCAGTAATGGGTTTGCGTGCCACTGAAAAGGACCTGTAGCACCATGAAATTCACCGACCTGTTCATCCGCCGCCCGGTACTGACCCTGGTGGTCTGCGCGATGATCGTCATGCTTGGCCTGTTGGCGCTGCTGAACCTGCCGATCCGCCAGTACCCGCAGCTGGAAAACGCGACCATCACCATCACCACCGAGTACCCCGGCGCCCGCTCGCAGCTGATGCAGGGCTTCGTCACCCAGCCCATTTCGCAGGCCGTGGCCTCGGTCGACGGCGTCGACTACCTGAGCTCGACCTCGACCCAGGGCAAGAGCGTCATCACCGTGCGCCTGAAGCTCAACGCCGACTCCAACAAGGCCCTCACCGAGATCATGGCCGCCGTCAACCAGGTCAAGTACCGCCTGCCCGAAGGCGCCTACGACTCGGTGGTGGCCAAGTCTTCCGGCGAAGGCACGGCGGTGATCTACGTCGGCTTCTCGAGCAAGGACATCGGCCTGCCGGCGATCACCGACTATATCTCCCGCGTGGTTCAGCCGCGCCTGGCGGCCATCGACGGCGTGGCCGAGGCGCAGATCCTCGGCGGCCAGAAACTGGCCATGCGCCTGTGGCTGGACCCGGCGCGCATGGCCGCGCGCAACCTGTCGGCCAGCGACGTGGCCGAGGCCATCCGCCAGAACAACTTCCAGGCCGCCCCCGGGCAGACCAAGGGCCAGTACGTCTCGGCCAACATCAACATCAACACCGACCTGACCAGCGTCGACCAGTTCCGCCAGATGGTGGTGCGTCGCGACGGCGACACGCTGATCCGCCTGAGCGACATCGGCACCGCCGAGCTCGGCGCCACCTCCTATGACACCAGCGGCATCATGGACGGCGAGCCGGCGGTGTTCATCGGCCTGCACGCCACCCCCGCCGGCAACCCGCTGACCATCGTCGGTTCAGTGCAGGAAATGATGCCGCAGATCCGCGAGACCATGCCGCCGGGTATGACCGCCAATATCGTGTTCGAAGTGGCGCGCTTCATCCAAGCGTCCATCGATGAAGTGGTCAAGACCCTGGTCGAGGCGGTGGTGATCGTCGCCGTGGTGATCTTCCTGTTCCTCGGCTCGCTGCGCAGCGTGCTGATCCCGCTGGTGACCATCCCGCTGTCGCTGATCGGCGCGGCGGCGATCATGAGCCTGTTCGGGTTCAGCATCAACCTGCTGACCCTGCTGTCGATGGTCCTGGCCATCGGCCTGGTGGTGGACGACGCCATCGTCGTGGTGGAGAACGTCCACCGGCATATCGAGGAAGGCAAGTCGCCTTTGCAGGCGGCCTTGGTCGGCGCCCGCGAGATCGCCGGCCCGGTGATCGCCATGACCCTGACCCTGGCCGCGGTGTACGCCCCCATCGGCCTGATGGGCGGGCTGACCGGCGCGCTGTTCAAGGAGTTCGCCTTCACCCTCGCCGGTGCCGTGGTGGTGTCCGGCGTGGTAGCGCTCACCCTGTCGCCGGTGATGAGCGCCTTCCTGCTCAACCGCCAGGCCAGCGAAGGCCCGATGGCCCGTGGCGCCGAGCGTTTCTTCCACTGGCTGGGCAACGGCTATGGCCGTTTGCTTGACGTGTCCCTGCACCACCGCTGGGTCACCCTGGCCATCGCCGTGGCGGTGTTCGTCAGCCTGCCGATCCTCTACCTCGGCGCCCAGCGCGAACTGGCGCCGGTCGAGGACCAGGCCCAGGTGCTGGCGGTGGCCAAGGCCCCGCAGTACGCCAACATCGATTACACCCAGATGTACGCGCACCGCATGGACCGCCTGTTCGCCACCTTCCCGGAAACCGACATCACCTGGGTGGTCAACGGCAACGACGGCCCGCGCACCGCGTTCGGCGGCGCCAACCTGAGCACCTGGGAAAAGCGCCAGCGCAGCGCCGACCAGCTGCAAGCCGAGATCCAGAAAGCCGTGGGCGAGATCGAGGGCGTGGCCATCTTCGCCTTCCAGCTGCCGCCGCTGCCCGGCTCCACCGGCGGCCTGCCGGTGCAGATGGTGATCCAGAGCTCCCAGGATCACCGCGTGGTGTTCGACGCCATGGACAAGATCAAGCAGGCGGCCATGGCCAGCGGCCTGTTCGCCGTGGTCGACTCCGACCTGGACTTCAACAGCCCGCTGGTCAACATCAACATCGACCGTAGCAAGGCCAACGACCTGGGCATCAGCATGCAGGCCATCGGCGACGCCCTGGCGGTGCTGGTGGGCGAGAACTACGTCAACCGCTTCGCCCTCGACGGCCGCTCCTACGACGTGATCCCGCAGGTGGCACGGGCCCAGCGCCTGTCTGCGGAAATGCTGGTCGGCCAGTACGTCAAGGCCGCCAACGGCGCCCAGGTGCCGCTGTCGACCCTGGTCAGCTTCGACATGTCGATCGAGCCCAACAAGCTGACCCAGTTCAACCAGCTCAACTCGGCCACCCTGCAGGCGGTGCCGGCGCCGGGCGTGAGCATTGGCGACGCGGTGCAGTTCCTTGCCGCCCAGGCCAATGCCCTGCCCACCGGCTTCAGCCATGACTGGCTGTCCGATGCCCGCCAGTTCGTCCAGGAAGGAAGTGCCCTGGTCGTGACGTTCATCTTCGCCATCCTGGTCATCTACCTGGTGCTGGCCGCGCAGTTCGAAAGCCTGCGCGACCCGCTGGTGATCCTGGTCAGCGTGCCGATGTCGGTGTGCGGCGCGCTGATCCCGCTGTACCTGGGCTACGCCACGGTGAACATCTACACGCAGATCGGCCTGGTGACCCTGGTCGGCCTGATCAGCAAGCACGGCATCCTCATGGTCGAGTTCGCCAACGAGCTGCAGCAGGCCGACCAGCTCGACCGCCGCACGGCCATCGAGCGCGCCGCGCAGATCCGCCTGCGGCCGATCCTGATGACCACCGCGGCCATGGTCGTGGGCCTGGTGCCATTGCTGCTGGCCAGCGGCGCCGGCGCCCACAGCCGCTTCAGCCTGGGCCTGGTGATCGTCATCGGCATGCTGGTCGGCACCCTATTCACCCTGTTCATCCTGCCCACCGTGTACTCGCTGCTGGCCAAGGACCACCGAGCCAGTGAGGACCAACGCCTGCAGGAACTGGCCGCCTACACCCAGCCAGCCTGACCCCTTAGCCCGCCCTCCCCTGTGGCAGCCATGACCGGCTGCCCCTGGGAGCGGCCGGCCCGAATAAAGAGAAACGACATGCTACGTAAGACCCTTCTGCCCCTGCTGCTGCTGGCGCCCCTGGCCCAGGCCGTTGCCGCCGAGCGTGCGACGCTGATGTCGGTGTACGCCCAGGTGGTCGAGCACAACAGCGACATGGCCGCCGCCCGCGAGAACTACCTGGCCCGCCGCGAGGCCGTGCCCCTGGCCCGCGCCCGCCTGCTGCCGCAGGTGGCCCTGGATGCCGAGGCCGGCGACGTGCGCAGCGACCGCCGCCAGGTCGAGCAGCGCAGCGGCAGCCTGTACCGCCTGAGCCTCGACCAGCCGCTGTTCGACCTCAGCCGCTGGTTCGACTACAAGGCCGCGCAGTCCGAGAACGAACAGGCCGAACTGGACTTCTCGGCGTTCCAGCAGCAGTTGATCCTCGACACCGCCAGCAGCTACTTCGACACCCTGCTGGCCGAGGACAACCTGGCCACCGCCAAGGCCGAGCTGCGCGCCTTCGACCGCCAGTTGCAGCAGACCCGGCTGAGCTACGACGCCGGCCTGTCCGACCAGAACGACATGCTCTCGGCCCAGGCCAGCTTCGACCGCGCCAGCGCCAACCTGATCGACAGCCAGCGCCGCAGCGAGGACGCCTACCAGGCACTGATGCGCCTGACCGGCCAGGCCCAGCCGGCATTGGCCGGGATCCGCCACAGCCTGCCGGTGCAGGCGCCGGTGCCCGAGCGCGCCGAGGCCTGGGTCGAACAGGCCATGGCGCAGAACCTGCGCCTGCGCGCCAGCCAGGCTGCCGTCAGCCAGGCCGGCCAGACCCTGCGCAGCAGCAAGGCCGATCACCTGCCGACGTTCAACCTGGCCGTGGGCTACGCCGAGGGCGACAGCGACCTGATGGATTCCAGCGCGCACTTCGGCCAGCGCTCCGGCAACCAGCGCGACAGCTCGGTAATGGTGCAGATGAAGCTGCCGCTGTTCAGCGGCGGTGGCACCAGCGCGCGGGTGCGCCAGGCCACCCATGAGCTGGCACGCACCGAGTACGGCCGCACCAGCCTCGAGCGCGAGGTGTTGGAAGGTTCACGCAACGCCTTCCGCGCGGTGGTCAGCGATGTCGAGCAGGTGCGGGCGCGGCGCCAGAGCATCATCTCCAGCCAGGGCTCGTTGCGGGCCACCGAGGCGGGGTATGAGGTGGGCAGCCGCAACATCGTCGATATCCTCGATGCCCAGCGCGACCTGTACAACGCGGTGCGCGACTACAACGTCTCGCGCTATGCGTACATCGTCGACAGCCTGCGGCTCAAGCAGCAGGCCGGCAGCCTGAGCCCGGAGGACCTGCGCGAATTGGCGGGGTACCTGAAGCTGGATTACGAGCCGGAGCGGGATTTCCTGCCGAGTGATTTGCGCGGGTGAGTTTTTGAGTATGACGGGAGTGTTGTTGCGCCCTTGAGACCGAGCGCCGCGCGGGCGGCGCTCGGTCTCGTAGGCGCTGCACCACTACCGGCGAACACCTCGAATAGCGTGCGCGCAAGCCATCACCCCGGCCGATACTCCCGGCACCGCTCCCGCAGTATCTGCGCCAGCAAGCGCACCTCGGGACTGTGCCGATATTCCTCGGGATACCCCATGTACATCGGCACCTCCCGCTCCCGCTGATGCTGCAGGTTGACCCGCACCAACCGTCCTTGCGCCAACCCCTGCTGCACCCGGTGCTCCGGCAGCCAGGCAAAGCCCATCCCCCGCTCGACGAAGCTCTCGGCCGCCGCCAGGCTGCTCACCGTCCAGCGCTGCGAGGTCCCCAGCCAGCCGCTGTTCTGCGAATTGCGCGTGCCGGAATCGCGGATCACCACCTGCCGGTGGTTCTTCATGTCGTCCAGGCTCAACTCGCCCTGCGCCTCGCTGAGCGGGTGGCTGGCTCCCACCACGCAGATCAACGAGACATTCAGCAAGAACTCCTGCAGATACCCCGAGGGCAGGCTGCTGGCGATGCCCAGCTCGACCTTGCCGTCCTCAAGCAACTCGCGAGCCCCGGACAACGCCGTCTCGTACAGACGGATACGGTGATCCTTGTACTCAAGCGCAAACTCCTGCAATGCCTGCTGCAGCAATTCGATGGGGAACAGCACATCCACCGCCAGCGCCTGTTCGGTGAACAACCCCGGCTGGTACTGGTTGGCCAGGTGCTCGAGCTTCTGCGCCGCGCCCAGCAGGTGCTTGGCCTGGGGCAGCAGCGCCTTGCCCAGCGAGGTGAGCACGGCCTTGCGCCCTTCGATGATGAACAGCTCCTGGCCCAGGAGCATTTCCATGCGGTTGACCGAATGGCTGATCGCCGACTGCGACTTGTACATGTGCTCGCCGGCCTGCTGGAAACCGCCGCACTCGACCGTGCAGACGAACGCGCGCCACTGATCGAGACTGATCTTGGAAAACACCATCACCTCCTTGTGTGCCCGAAAACCGGGCGACGAATCCGTTGTCCTGCGGCGTTGTACCACAGCTGCCGCCAACACATGAAGACCGTGCCGTGATGCACGCACTTTTTGTCACTATTCGCCCAGGCCGCTTCGTGCGACAACAACGTCCCGCACAGTGCCTGGCACTAATGGATGAATAATGGACAAGGAGCGTCCCCCATGCAGATATGCACAAGCGATACGGCATAAAACAATAGCCGGAACAACACGGCAAAATAAAAGGCGATAACGCCATAAAATTTTCATATTAAGATAATTGAAAATTTTAATTGCCATATTGTTCGACAATCCCTTCCCAAGCCTTTTATGAAAGCCGCGTGACAGCACGGGGCCTGCGCCTGCGCGCAAAAAAATGCATAACTTAATAGCCAAGAAAACCATGAACAGGCGTCATCAATCCCATCGGAATTATTCGCTTTTTTTGGCAAAAGCTTCAGCCGCAATAATTAAATGGCCAGCAGGGACTGGCACCGGAACAACAAGACCGGTTGTGTATTTTGGGATTTTTTCAACAGTGAAAAATAATTGGGCATACACATGAAAATCGGCATTGATGATATTGGGCTGTCTGTACCGCAACACTTTTTCGCACTGGAAGAACTTGCCGAACGGCACGGTATCGACCCGCAGAAATACCTGGTCGGCATCGGCCAGGAGTTCATGGCCGTGCCGGCCCCGGACGAAGACATCGTGACCCTGGCGGCCAACGCCGCCCTGCCGCTGCTCGATGACGCCAGCCGCGCCTCGATCGCCACGGTGATCCTCGCCACCGAGAGCGGCATCGACCAGTCCAAGGCCGCCGGCCTGTTCGTCCACAGCCTGCTCGGCCTGCGCGCCGACTGCCGCGTGGTGGAGTTCAAGCAGGCCTGCTACGGCGCCACCGCCGGCTTGCAGATGGCCCGTGCGCTGGTCGCCCAGCGTCCTCACGAAAAGGTGCTGGTAATCGCCACCGACATCGCCCGCTACGAGCAGAACTCCGAGGGCGAATGCACCCAGGGCGCCGGCGCCGTGGCCATGATCGTGGCCGAGAACCCGCGCCTGCTGGAGCTGCACCCGCACCAGGGCCGCTACAGCCTGGACGTCTCGGACTTCTGGCGGCCGAACCTGCGCAGCACCGCGCTGGTCGATGGCAAGCTGTCGATCGAGGTCTACCTGGAGTCGCTGCGCAACGCCTGGCAGAGCTACCGCGCCGACGGCGGCCTGGGCCTGGAAGACATGAGCTTCCTGTGCTTCCACCAGCCGTTCACCAAGATGGCGAAGAAAGCCTTCTCGGTGTTCGAGGCGATCGAACCCGAAGCAGCCAAGGCCCTGGGCGAGAAGGCCTACTCCACCAGCCAGCTGTACGGCAAGGCCATCGGCAACTGCTACACCGCCTCGCTGTACATCGCCCTGCTGTCGCTGCTGGACAACAGCGACGAGGACCTGACCGGCCGCAACATCGGCCTGTTCAGCTACGGTTCGGGCAGCGTCGGCGAGTTCTTCAGCGCCACCGTGGTGCCGGGCTACCAGGCTCATTCGCGGCGCAAGGCGCATGCGCGCATGCTGGCCAGCCGCACCCGCCTGGGCCATGAGCAGTACAGCAACTGGTTCTACGGCGACAACCACCCGGCCGTGGCCGACTACAGCACCCCGTACGTCACCGGCGGCGCGTTCCGCTACGGCGGTTGCGAGGGCTATCGCCGTCAGTACGAGAGCACCGCCCTGTCCCTGAAGATGGCGAGCTGACGACCATGAGCGACGTGCTGCTGAGCTGGCCGCAACCTGCGGTCGCCTGCCTGACCCTGAACCGTCCGCATGCCGGCAACGCCCTCGACGAGGCCCTGCTCGGGGCCTTGCACGAGCAGTTGCAGGCCCTCGTCGAGCACCCTGGGCTGCGCGCCCTGGTGCTCGACGGCGCCGGCGAGCACCTGTGCACCGGGGCGGACCTGGAGTGGATGCGCCGCAGCCGCGAGTTCGACCATGCGCGCAACCTGGAGGACGCCAGCCTGCTGGCCAACGTCCTGCAGCGCCTGGACGACTTCCCGGTGCCGGTGCTGATGCTGGCCCGCGGCGCGGTGTTCGGCGGGGCCTTGGGCCTCTTGTGCTGCGCCGACCACGTGCTGGCCGCCGAGGATGCGCGCTTCTGCTTCAGCGAGGCGCGCCTGGGCCTGGCCCCGGCCTTGATCAGCCCCTACGTGGTGCGCGCCATGGGCGTGCGCCAGGCACGGCGCTACATGCTCTCGGCCGAGGTGTTCGGCGCCGAGGACGCGCTGCGCCTGCAGCTGGTCCACCGCCTGGTGCCCGCCGCCGAGCTGGAGCAGGCCCGCGACCGCTGGCTGGCCACCCTGCTGCAGACCGGCCCCCAGGCCAGTCGCGAGATCAAGCAGATGCTGGCGCGCCTGGCAGGCCGCGACCACCTGCTCGACGAGCAGGGTTGCAACCTGCAGCTGATCGCCCGCCTGCGCACCTCCAGCGAGGGCCAGCACGGTCTTGCCGCCTTTTTCGAACGCAGCCGCCCCGACTGGGCGCAATGAACCCTGGGTGCGCGGACCACGAAGCCCGCGCCGTTCCGGCGTCGCCGACGACGCCCGACCTATGAGAAAAGGATTTTGCCATGTGTGGTTTCATCGGTGTCTACCAGTCCAAACGCAACAGCATCAGCGACCAGTCGATCCTCGACGCCCTGGCCGCCATCAACCACCGCGGCCCGGACGAGCACAGCCTGTGGCGTGACCCGGGCGAGCGCGCCGTGCTCGGCCATACCCGCCTGAGCATCATCGGCCTGGACAACGGCATGCAGCCGATCGTCGCCGACGAAGGCGACCTGGCGGTGATCGTCAACGGCGAGTTCTACGACCACGAGCGCATCCGCGCCGAGCTGCAGGCCGAAGGCGCGATCTTCAAGACCGCCTCGGACAGCGAGATCGCCCTGCACCTGTACCGCCGCTCCGGCATGGCCGGGCTCAAGGAGCTGCGCGGCGAGTTCGCCATGGTCCTGTTCGACCGTCGTCGCCGCCTGATGCTGGCGGTGCGCGACCGCCTGGGCATCAAGCCGCTGTTCTACACCCAGCACGAAGGCAACTGGTACTTCGCCTCCGAGATCAAGGCCCTGCTGGCCGCCGGCGTCAACCCGACCTGGGACGAGAACGCCTATGCCAGCCGCGCCTTCTACCTGCGCGACCACACCTTGTTCGAAGGCGTGCGCAGCGTGCAGCCGGGCTGCTGGGTGATGGTCGACCACGGCGGCCTGCACAGCGGCCGCTACTGGGACATGGAATTCGCCCGCCGCGACACCCCGGCGCCGAGCGACGAGGCCGGCATGATCGAATCCGTGCGCGCCGCCATCGAAGAAGCCGTGCGCCTGCGCCTGCGCGCCGACGTGCCGATGGGCGTGTACCTGAGCGGCGGCATCGACTCCTCGGCGATGCTGGGCATGGCTACCGCCCTCAAGGGCGAGCCGCTGGATGCCTTCAACCTGTCGTTCACCGATATGGACGACTACGACGAGAACCGTTTCGCGCGCATGGCCGCCGAGCACAACGGCGCGCGCTTCCACACCATCGAGATCACCCAGGACGACCTGGCCGACAACTTCGAGCAGGCGGTGTGGCACAACGAGACGCCGTTCTTCAACGCCCACGGCGTGGCCAAGTACATCCTCAGCAAGGAAGTGCGCAAGGCCGGTCTGAAGGTGGTGCTGACCGGCGAAGGCGCCGACGAAGTGTTCGCCGGCTACCCGCACTTCCGCCGCGACATGCTGCTGTACAACAACGAACAACAAGACCCGAAAGTCATCGACCTGCTGCGCCAGCGCATCCAGGCCAACGAGCAGGGCTACACCAACGCGCACATGCCCCATGACATCCACTGGATGGTCGACCAGCTCAAGCACGGCGTGTCGTGGCTGGACAACCAGGCCGGCTGGTTCAAGGCCCTGGAGAGCCTGTACCGCGGCGACTTCCGCGACCACTTCACCGGCGTCGACCCGTACCGCCAGTTCTTCGACCGCCTCGACCACGGCAAGCTCGCCGACCGCGACCCGGTGCACAACTCCATGTACCTGTGGGCCAAGTCGTACCTGCCGAACTTCGTCCTCACCACCCTGGGCGACCGCATGGAGATGGCCAACAGCATCGAAGGCCGCGTGCCGCTGCTCGACCACCACGTGGTCGAACTGGCCTGCCAACTGCCGGTGTGGATGAAGGTGCGCGGCGCCACCGAGAAGTACGTGTTCCGCGAAGCCATGCGCCCTTACCTGCCCAAGGCCCTGTACGAGCGCAAGAAGCACTACTTCCGCGCGCCGCCGGCCACCCTGCAGCAGCAAGGCCGACTGTGGCAACTGGTGCAGGACACCCTGCACAGCCGTGACCTGGACGCGCTGCCGTTCTTCGATGCGGCCAAGGTACGCAGCCTGCTCAAGCAACTGCCGACCCTCAGCGCCCAGGAACAAGGCCTGCTCGACCCGATGCTGATGGAGCTGACCAGCCTGTGCCTGCTGCAGCGCCGCTACCGCATGAGCGGCCAGAGCTGGAACACCTTGAGCGAGGTGGCCGCATGAAGATCGCGATCATCGGCGCCGGCCTCAATGGCTTGGCCTGCGCCCTGATTCTCAAGCGCTTCGGCCTCGAGGCCACGGTGTACGAGCGGGCCCATGGCCCGCGCGACTCGGGCACCGGCATCTACGTCTGGCCCCAGGGCGTGCAGGTGCTGCGCTTCCTGTTCAACGACACCGGTTTCATCGGCCGCGGCAAGGCCATCGAGTTCCTCGACACCCATGGCCGCGACGGTCGCCTGATCCACAGCCAGCCGGTACGCCCGGACGGCCTGGGGATCCCGGCGCCGGCGGTGATGTTCCCGCGCCCCGAGCTGTTCGGCCTGCTGCGCGAACGCCTGGCGCCGGGGCAGATCCGCTACCAGATGGGTTGCGAGAAGGTGGAGAAGGTCGGCGAACAGGCGCGGGTCACCTTCAGCAACGGCGAGCAGGAAGACTTCGACCTGGTGATCGGCAGCGACGGCGTCGGCTCCACCGTGCGCCAGTGCCTGGAGCCAGGGCTGACGCCCTATGACACGGGCCTGGTGGCCAGCCGCGGCATGGTCGAGTTCGACTCGCCGCTGCTGCTGCCCGACCGTTGCCAGATCTTCGCCTCGGAGTTCTCGCGAGTGGTCACCTACCCGCTGGCGGCCGACCGTCCGTACCGCTACTGGTTTGCCGCCTACCAGCACCGCAACCAGCCGCTGCTCGACCGCGACGGCCTGGTGCGGCTGTTCGCCGACCTGCCGCCGGATGTGGTGCGGATGATGGAAGCCACCGAGCACGAGCAGATCCTCACCCACAAGATGATGGCGCTGACCGGCGCCGGCTGCTGGCAGAACGGCCGCGTGGTGATGCTCGGCGACAGCATCCACGCCATGCTGCCGACCCTCGGCTACGGCCTGACCCTGGGCCTGGAGAACGCCTTCATGCTCGCCCAGGCCCTGGTCGGCTGCTGCGACGAGCGCCTCGACAGCGCCCTGCAGCGCTACGAGATCCGCGCCGCCGAGCGTTCGCGGGTGATGCTGGAAGTGATGCGCGACATGACCGACCTGTACTACTTCGAGGAAGACAGCGCCATGACCTCGTCGCGGATCCGGCCAATCGTCGAACGCTTCCACGACCTGGCCCTGACCACGGTGTTCTGAGGAGGCCGCCATGACCGACGCATACCGCCAGCGCTTGCAGGCCTTCGTCAGCGAGCGCATCACGCCGAACGTGGCGGCCTGGGAGCAGCTCGGCGCCTACCCCGCCACGCTCAACCGCGAGGCCGGCGCCGCCGGCCTGCTCGGCCTGGGCCATGACCACCGCCAGTTGCCGGACGACCCGCGGGCCGTGGCGGTGCTGATCGAGGAGCTGACCCGCAGCGGCGCCCAGGGCATCACCATGGGCCTGGGCTCGCACTTCGTCAGCCTCAAGGCAGTGCAGGCCACCGGCCACCCGATCGTCCACGACCTGGTGCCGGCGGTGCTCGACGGCCGCCAGAGCATCGCCCTGGCGATCACCGAGCGCCAGGCCGGCTCCGACCTGCGCGCCCTGGAGTGCCGGGCCACGCGCCAGGCCGATGGCTACCGGCTGAACGGGCACAAGGCGTTCATCTGCAACGCCACCCGTGCCGACTGGCTGCTGATGGTCGGCCACTGCGAGGACGGCCTGGCGCTGTTCCTGGTCGAAGGCTCCGCCGCCGGCATCCGCCACACCCCGCGCCAGGCCTTGGGCTGGCGCTGCCTGCCGCTGGCCGACCTGGAGCTTGTCGACGTGCCAGCGCTGCGCCTGACCGGCAAGGGCGGCGTCGGCCGCCTGCTGCAGGCCAGCCTGCAGCAGGAGCGGCTGAACCTGGCGGTGATGGCCATCACCAGCGCCGACATGGCCCTGCAGGCCGCCATCGACTGGTGCAAGAGCCGCAAGGTCGGCGGCAAGGCACTGTTCGACAAGTCGGTGATCCGCCAGCGCCTGGCCGAGCACTACGCACAGCTGACGGTCAGCCGCCAGTTCGTCGACACCTGCGTGGCCCGCCAGGCCGAAGGCACCCTGGACGCGCACCAGGTCGCCATCGCCAAGAACAGCGCCGTGCAGACCCTGGAAACCCTGGCCCGCGACGCCGTGCAACTGCATGGCGCCCACGGCTGCGTCGAGCCCTCGCTGGTCGAACGCATCCACCGCGACGCCCGCCTGCTGGCCATCGGCGGCGGCACCCACGAAATCATGCTGGAAATCATTGCCCGGCACCTGTGAAGGATCACACCATGAGCACCATCAGCGACCACGCCGCCGCGCACTCGCGCGCGCTGCTCGAACACGCCTACCAGCGCTACTGCGGGCTGGAGATGCTGGAACAGTCCCCCGGCCAGTGCACCTGCCGGCTGACCGTCAACGCCGACATCGACAACCTGAGCCAGACCCTGCACGGCGGGGTGATCTACTCGATGCTCGACGTCACCAGCATGCTCGCCACCCTGCCCTTGCTGGGGCCCGACGAGTACGCCCTGACCAACAGTTTCAACACCCTGCTGCTGTCGGCCACGCCGCGCGACACCGAGGTGCTGTTCCACGCCAAGGTGATCCGCGACGGCCGCAACCTGATGTTCACCCAGGCCGAGGCCTGGCGGATCAATGCCGACGGCAGCCAGACCCGCATCGCCAGCGCGCAGCTGAGCAAGTTCAGGCTCAAGCGGGAGTGGTGAAGGCGTAATCGCACATCACCTTCATTCGCGGGGCAAGCCCGCTCTCACACCCTCTGTGAGAGCGGGCTTGCCCCGCGCTCGTTTCCATGCGCTCTTTTCAACGCAAAGCCCCTCCCGATACATGACAACCTTAAGGGTAAAACCCTGATTATCTGCGCTTTTCACTCCCGCCCGATTGCTCAAGACTGCATGCCACACACATCACAGAAAGGATTCGCGCAATGAATCACAAGGTCCTGGTCATCCGCTCCTCGATCAAGTCCGACGGCGGCTTCTCCGGCCAACTGGTGGACAACTTCCTCAAGCAGCTCAAAGAGGTCAACCCCGAAGCTTCGGTGGCGGTGCGCGACCTGCACGCCCAGCCCATCCCGCACCTCAATGCGGTGACCATGGACGCCCTGTTCGGCGGTGACGCCAGCAGCATCGAGGCGGCCGCGGCGCTGAAGCTGTCCAACGAGCTGATCGAAGAAATCCAGGAAGCCGACCGCGTGGTGATCGGCCTGCCGCGCTACAACTTCGGCGCACCGTCGATCCTGCACACCTGGGTCGACTACATCGTGCGTGGCGGCGTCACCTTCACCTATGTCGACGGCGCCCCGGTCGGGCTGCTCGACGACAAGCCGGTGCACGTGCTCAACGCCAGCGGCGGCATCTACAGCCAGGGCACCGACACCCTGGCCGGCTGGCTGTCGCAGACCCTGGGCTTCGTCGGCCTGAACAGCGTCGAGTTCATCTACGCCGAAGGCCTGGGCATGGGCGAAGAGAGCCTGGCCGCGGGCCTGGCCGCCGCCAACCTGAAGATCCAGCACAGCATCGCCGCCCTCGGCGAGCGCCCATGCCCAAGCCTGGCCACCGCAGTAGGGAGATAAGATGACCCGCAGCCAAGACAACCCGTCGGTCCAGGAGCTGTTCCTCAGCGAACTGGTGGCCGAGCCCAACCGCTACCACCTGTACATCTCCCACGCCTGCCCGTTCTCGCACCGGGTGCACCTGGTGCAGAGCCTGCTGGGCCTGGAAGACGCGCTGGACGTAACCTCGGTGGCGGCCCGCCGCCACGACCAGGGCTGGGAGTTCGACGAGCACGACCAGGACCCGCTGCACAAGGACGTCACCCTGCTGTCGAGCCTGTACGAGCGTTCGCGCCCCGGCTTTGCCGGCAACCAGTCAGTGCCGGTGCTCTGGGACCGCCAGCAGAACCGCATCGTGCACAACGATTCGGCCGAGCTGGCGCTGCAGATGGCCACCCGCCTGCTGCCCCTGGCCAAGACCCCGATCGACCTGGTGCCCGACCGCTCCAGCTGCGACATCGTCGAGCTCAACCAGTGGCTGCACACCAACATCAACCGCATGGTCTACCACATGGGCTTCGCCCCGGACCAGGCGAACTACGACGAGGCCTACAAGCAGTTCTTCGCGGCCATGGACACCCTCGAGCACCGGCTGCGCAAGCAGCCGTACCTAGTGGGCGGCAAGCTGAGCCTGTCGGACCTGTTCCTGCTGCCCACGCTGATCCGCTACGAGGCGGTGTACTACGTGCACTTCAAGGCCAACCACAAGACCCTGGCCGAGTACCCCGCGCTGTACCAGTACCTGGTGCGCCTGACGCAGATCCCGGCGATCTACCGCACCATCGACATGGCGCATATCAAGCTGCATTACTACTACTCGCACAACCACATCAATCCGACCCGGATCGTGCCGCAGGGGCCGGCGTTGAGCTGGTTGAACTGATCCACCGCCTCACTCCGGCCTGGCCACGCCACGCGCGCTGGCAGGCCGGAACCACCACCCCTGCTGCATGCCGGCAGCAGCGAGCAGAATCAGCCCCACCCCCAGCCACTGCAACGGCGCCAGGCGATGGTCGAAGGCCACCCAATCGACCAGGATCGCGGCGATCGGGTAGATGAACGACAACGCTCCGGTCAACGCCGTGGGCAGGCGCTGGATAGCGCTGTACAGCAACACATACATCAACCCCGTGTGCACGATGCCCAGCGTGACCAGGCTGCCGAGCGCCGGCAGTTCACCCGGCAGCCCACCCAGCTTCACCCAGGGCGCCAGCAGCAAGACGCCGGTACTCACCTGGATCAGGGCGATCAGGTGCGGCGGCGTGCCGGTCAGACGCTTGATGATCAGCGCCGCCACGGCATACAGAAACGCCGCACCCAGCGCCAAGGCGATGCCCTGCAGGTACTCGCCACCACTGGCCTGCCCCGCGCCATGAGCGCTGACGATGGCCAGCATGCCGAGGAACGCCACGCTCAGCCAGGTGAGTTTGGCCAAGGTGATCTTCTCGCCCAGGAACAGCGCCGCCAGCCCCACCAGCATGAACGGCTGGACGTTGTACACCGCGGTGCCGATGGCGATCGATGCCCGCGAATAAGAGGCGAACAGCAGTACCCAGTTACCGACGATCGCCACCCCGCTGACCACCGCCAGCAGGAAAGTCGCACGGGTCAGCACGCCCGGTTTGAGGAGGCCCATGGCCGCGCAGATAAGCAGCAAGGTGCCTGCACCGAACACGCAACGCCAGAACACCACCTCCAGCACCGGCTGCCCGGACACCAGCACGAACCAGCCGATGGTCCCGGAAATCAGCATGGCGGCGATCATTTCCAACGAACCACGGCGCAACGAATTGTCCATCTCACACCTCCAGTCGACGATGGGCACAGTATGCGGAGGGTTGAGGCTGACCTTCCAGCGGATAACCAAGGCAGATCAGTAACTGCACCTTTACTATCAAGGCAAATTTGGAAAATCACCTAACGAGGTAGCCATGACCGATGACATTGACCAGTTGCTGATCAACGCCCTGATGGAGGACTCGCGCCGCTCGCTCAAGGCACTGGCGCAGATCAGCGGCCTGTCGGCGCCCAGCGTCAGCGAGCGCCTGCGCCGCCTGGAGGAGCGCGGCGTGCTGCGCGGCTACACGGTAGAGGTGGACCCGCGCTGTTTCGGCTATCAGTTGCAGGCCATCGTGCGCATCCGCCCGCTGCCGGGGCAGTTGCAGGAGGTGGAACGGCAGATCGTCGCCATCCCCGAGTTCACCGAGTGCGACAAGGTGACCGGCGAGGACTGCTTCATCGCCCGCCTGCATGTGCGCTCGATGGAACAGTTGGACACGCTGCTCGACCGCCTGAATGTGCTGGCCGAGACCAATACCGCGATCATCAAGAAGACGCCGGTGAAGCGGCGGTTGCCGCCGATGGACTGAGAAGGTCCGGCAGTGCAGACGTCAGCCGACGCATGTTTCAGCCGGAACACGCACCGAACGTGTCCAGAAGTTGATCGACAGCGACGTACTCAACGAAGTGACTTGATGAAACCAGCCTTCAGGCAAGAACAGCAGGTCGCCAGGCCTCAGTCGAACGGGCAGGAATTCCACATTCCGGGCTGTCGGGAAATCCTCCCAGTTCGGCTTGTCCGGATTGAAATCACATCCTTCCAGGCCGCCATCCGGTGAAGTCGCCCAACTGCCCAAGGCCTCGCGATGATGCGGTGCGGCCAGCAGCATCGATTTCTCACCCCACACCTGGGCAAACAGATTGTCGCTGTCATCTCGGTGAAGTGGCGTCAGCGTGCCCTTCGGGCCCAGCCAGAACCTTGGCGCTATATACTGTGCCCGCTCGAACAACTCGGGAAACCGGATCAGTTGAAGCCATTGCTGCGGTACCTGATTGTTTCCCATGTACACAGCGGGTTCGTCACCGGTCGGCCCACTCGCCTCTTCCATCCCGGCGACGAAATCCACCACCCTGGTGGCCTTGAACTCACGCTCGGAAGAGAACGCATGGTCGGCGTAGTGCCCGTGCCGACTGATGCCCTGTACGTCGGCAAAATGCTCCAGGGCTTGCCCCATCGACATCTTCGCCAATGGCCAATCGTCGAGTGCCGAGCTAAGCACCAAGGGTTTGCCGGCTGCCCGGTAACGGGTTGTGAACTCGTGTACCGAAAGCTGTCGCGCGGTACGCCGCTCGATCCCGCCACGCATGTCCAGACGAGCCGATAATTGCTCGCTGAAGCGAGGGCGAGCCGGGTAGCGGCGGTCCATTTCCACCCGTTCCCCATCGCCGCCATGCAATGCTCGACTGACCAGGCGCGGAAGCAATGTCGCCAGCCCGAGGCGGCCGTCGATTTTCAGCTGCCCTTGGGCAAAGAGCGCTTCGATATCGGACTGCCCCTGCATGATTGCGAGAAACACTGACGTGTCCATGGCGATGGTCACATCTGCCTGTGAATGCATGCCCGCATGAACCTGGGTGCAAGCCGGCGCACGCACCCAGAAGTGTTGCTGCCCGGAAAACACGAACTGGAAGGTACCGGCAACCCCCACTTCATTGGCTCGCGCAAACAATGACGACAGCGCGGATTGCACTAACATGTCGACCTCCGATCAAGTCGCTTCAGGCTACTTTGCGAAGACAGTTCCGTGCCCACGCGTCACACCCTCCATTTCGGAGCGTTCGGCCAGTGCGCCATCGAACGAGATCAACCTGTCCGTCGTGGCTTTCCAGTCGGCCAGACGGTGATAGGCATTGATGAACCAGCTGAGATTCTCGCAAAGGTTGCCGAACGCCGAGTTGATCTGCATGACGTCACCAAACTGGATGGCACCGGAAAAGAAGCGCGGAACCGCCAGCAGGCTACTGAACACCAGCGAGAGCTGGCTGTAACTCTCGGTGAACAACGAAAGACGCATCTTCACGCGGATAGTGCGGCGCATGTTGGCCAGGCTGACATCGAGCTTTTCACTGATGCGGTCTTTTTCGCCATTGCGGCCTGACTGATCCCCCTGCTCGCAGGAGTGGTCCCGGAAACGGATGAGGAAATATCGCAGATCCGCCTCGGAACGCTGTTGATTATTGCTCAAGGAGACCAGTTTGAAGCCGATTTTCTGGCTGATGAAGGTGCCCAGCAGCGCGTAGAAAATGGCAGCCCAGAACATGTAGGCGGGGATATTCAAGCCCCACAGTTGCGCACCGCCTGAAATACCGATCAACACCACGCTGAACGAGACCACGCTGGCCAGGGTGTAGAACAGGCCACAGGCCAGGTCGATGGTCTCGAACGTGAACTTATTGATGTCTTCGGCAATGCGCTGATCGGGATTGTCAACCTGCCGCTCGATCTGATCGGGACGATTCGATTCGACGACCCAGGCAGACAAGTAGTGATTGGTCAGCCAGCGACGCCATCTCAGCGCGAAGACGTCGACCCAATAGGTAATCAGCACCGAACGAAACACCGAGAACAGCACAATGGCAATGAACACCAGCACCAGTCGATAGAAGGAGTAGGCATCGAGTTCTTGAATGGCATTATAGAAGTGCTTGTACCATTCATTGATCGCCAGTGCGGTGGCCACCGCCAGAAGGGACAGCACCCCCAATGCCAGCAGTGAGCACCAGGCGAAAAGCTTTTCTTCACTCTTCCAGTACAACGACACCAAACAAAAAGTTTTACGAAAAAATGACGACTTTTCGGAGGCGCCATTACCCCCACTGGAAAATTTCGAGTTCATTGACATCACGGAATATAAATTAATTATTAGCGGAGCCTGTATTGCCCCCAATAAAAACTCTGAACGGACTGTCTGACCGTCGCGCACAGGGTCATCACACTAAAAGTACATCTAACAAAATCCACCACGCTTTGCGATCACACCGATGACACCGGCAACCGCCAACTTCCCCTTGACGACGTATTCCACGATACACCACAACCCTCAGGCGCGTTTAACTTTACCCTTTTCCCCGGCCAACACACGAAGCGTCAGCGTTATCGCCAATGCCATCAACGTGTACTTCATGTAAATATTAATCATCCAATAGTCGGCCGCTGTCCCCACCGCTATTCCGATCGATATCGTCACGACCATGACGACGAGAGAGTTCATGGGCACATTCCAGATCACCTATTTCTGATGCCACGTATTTACGTCGGCAGAATGGCTTAAAGCCACTACTGATGCTAAGTCTATCGCCAGCGTACCGCTCCCGACACCCTACAGGTGTAGGGATGGCGCGGGGCCGTTTGCCGCCCCAAATCGAAAGGAAGCTCAAACACCCAGCATTTCGCAGCTATTTCAGTCTCTCCCGACCCTGCGGGCGGGCAACCGTTCAAGATTGACCGGACTGCCTGCACTGATGGTGGGCCATTGAAAGCATTTCGCAGTCACCCTGTTTTTGCACACCTGCAAGGCACTTTAGCCTTACAGGTGAGCCGCATCACCCTCTAAAAAAATTTAGCCAATGACGGGTGAACAAAATAATAAATCAACAGGTAGATTACCGGCACTGATATCAGCCCCAGCACGCCCTCAGTATTCCAGCCAAGCTTGATTTTCAGGAGACCGGCCATTTTTTTGAAAAGCACCGCCAACAGCAAGGCCAACACCAAGTCCAAAACATATATCACCCTTACCTCCGATCTGCGGGTATTGATTTAACTTGTCATCATGAAGAAAGAGGCGACCTCATTTCGAGGCCACCTCTGTCACAACAAACGCTTAAGCGCCAGTCGACGCGCTACCCCAAAGTCTTGACCCATTACCCGCAATCACTCCGCCACCAAAGCCCAGTGCCGTCCCCGTGGCAATACCGCCAATACCTACAGGTCCGGTGGCAGCTCCCACCAGCGCGCCAACCCCTGCCGCTATCGCCAGGTCAGCTGCATTGATACTTCCACCACCGGTTTGGTTACCCAGATAGGTAGCAACTCCAGCCACTGCCCCGCCTACAGCCCCAACCGGACCAAAAGCGCCAGCCACCATCTCGAGCTCTTCTGCTGTGATATCTCGCATTGTTACAACTCCCTATGATTTCATGGAAAAACGTTTGGCATTTACCCTTTGGTACACGCGCGAATCCACTTGTCGTACAGCAGCGATCAAAGCGCCCAGAACCCCAAGCGCCCCAAGCTCGCCGCCAGACGCAATCGCGCACGGTGCCAACCATTCAATGCAGCAATATGCTCCTGCTCCGCCATTGCATAGGCGGAAGAAGCATTGAGCAGCTCGATCATGCTGCCCACTCCAGAGCGATAACGGCCCTGGACCACGCTCAGGGCGAGCATTGCCTGCTCGACCCACTCGGCGGTTCTGTCCAGCGCCTGGGTCTCGATACCCAGGGCCTGGTAACTGGCCCACAGCTCCAGCGCCACTCGCTGCCGTGCATCGGCCAGTTCTGCTTCCTGGGCCTGCACCCTGGCCCGGGCACCCCGAACCTGATAGGTGCGCCCGAACCCTTCGAACAGCGGGATGCTGACCTGAAGACCAACGCTGTTGTCACGGATATGACTATCGCCGTTGTAATCCATGGCTTGATGGGTCTTCACATCCGACAGCGAGGCAATCAACGACAGCGATGGGCGGCCGGCAGCCTCGCGTTCGGCAACGGCTGCCTTTGCCGCCTCCAGTTTCGCCTTGGCGGCGATCAACGCAGGGTGGTCGTTGCCCGCCTGCTCGAGCAGTGCATCCAGGCCTTTGACGAAAGCGGTATCCGGCCGCCGTGTCAGCGTTTGCGCCAGCATCAGCCGCGCCTGCGGAGCCAGCCCCATGCGCAAGGCGATCTGGCCTTTGGCATCGCGCACCGCCCCCTGGCCGCGGACCAGATTCAGGCTGGCCTGCGAGTAAGCGGTCTGCGCCTGGAGGCGGTCGCTCAGCGCGGCGGCGCCGGCGTCGAACTTGGCGCTGGCATCCTTGAGGTTTTCCGCGGCCAGCGCAGCAACCTGCTCGGCGGCCCGCTGCCTGTCCTGAGCGGCCAAGGTGTCGTAGTACAGGCTGGCTGCCTGCACAAAAGCCTCCTGCAAACGCTCATCCTGATTGGCATTGGCCGCCACCAGCAACTGCCGCGCATTGCGCAGGTCGGCTTCACGCCGGCCGGAATCGAACAGCACCCAGCTCAGGCCCAGACGATGGTCGAGCCGACGTTGGCGCCCCTGAACCGAGGCGTCCACCGCTTCATAATGGCTGTCGTTGCGCCCACGGCTGTAGGTGGCTGTGGCATCCAGCCTGGGCAGGTACGCCGCCTGCGCAACCCCGACCTGCGCCGCCTGAGCCTTGGCCTGCGCCCAGGCCTGCCGGGCCTGGGGGTCGTGGCACAACACCCGCTCGACCATGACCTCCAGGCTGAGCACCTCCGGTAGCGCCCCATCCACGCAGGCCGCACCCAGGCCTGAGCCTTGGAGCACGGCGGCAGGCGCCACGGCGTCGGCGGTCGAGAACACGTCCAGTGCAGCGGCACAGGGCGCCCATATGCACACAAGCACCAGCAGGCAACGATTGAAAACTCCTGCACTCATGGCGTGACAGCTTCGTCCAGGTCCGACGACACGCTCGCCACCCGCTGATCAAGCACCACCCGCCCCGCCTCGAGACGCACTACCCGATCTGCGGAGGCGATCGTCTCGGCACGGTGGGCAACAATGATTCGCGTCACATCGAGTGCACGCACCGCCGCATTGACACACTGCTCGCTGGCCACATCGAGATGACTGGTGGCCTCGTCGAGAATGAGAATGTCCGGCCGCCGGTACAGTGCCCTGGCCAGCAGCACACGTTGTTTCTGCCCGCCCGACAGCACCGTGCCCATGTCGCCCACCAGTGTGTTGTAGCCCATCGGCATGGCCGCGATATCGGCATCGATGGCGGCCATGCGCGCGCATTCCATGGCCCATTCCAGGTCGGGGCTGGTTTCGAAGAACGTGATGTTGTCCGCGAGCGAGCCGGCGAACAGGCAGTCGTCCTGCATCACCGTGCCGATCCGCCCGCGCCAGGACTCCAGATCCAGCTGGCGCAGTTCATGCCCTGCCATGCGTATCTGCCCGCTGGTAGGCGGCAATACCCCCAGCAGCACGTTCACCAGGGTACTTTTGCCACATCCGGAGGCCCCGGTGATGGCCACGGACTCTCCGGGAGCAATGCGCAGGTCGATGCCATCGAGCACCAGCGGCTCATGCTCGGAGTAGCGGTAGCTGAGGTTGTGGACTTCGATGCTCATCCGCCCGGCTGGCCAGTTCACCGGCTGGGACGCATCGCGCTGCTCCTCGGGCGGTTGCAGGACGATGTCAGCCAGACGCTCGCCCTGCAAACACAGCATATGCAAGTCGAACAGGTGGTCTACCAGGCTCGCCACACGGCTGACGAACTGGCTCTTGTACGCCACGAACGCCATCAACACGCCAACGGTGAAGTGGTTGTCCATCACCAGCGCAGCGCCAAAGCCAATGGTGCAGAGGTTTTCCAGGCCGAAGATCAACGCATTGAGCTGGGTATAGAGCAACTGCAGTTTCTGCGTGCGCAACCCCGCGTTGATCTGCGCGACCAGCAGCCCCAGCCAGGTGGAACGCCTTTCGCCTTGCCGCTGGAACAGCTTGAGCGTGCGTATGCCGCGCAGGGTTTCCAGAAAGTGGCTCTGCTGGCGGGCCGCATGCACGATCTGCTCCTCGCTGGCACGGCGCAGCGGGCCATACCACGCCCAGCGCACGCCGATATAGGCCACCATGGCCAGTACCGCGATCATCGCCAGCAGCGGGCTGTAGAGGAACATCAGGGCCAGGGTCGCGATGGTCATCAGGCCATCGAGAATCGCCGAGAAGAACGCGGCGGTCAGCGTATGCTGGATTTGATCGACAGCCCCGAAGCGAGACACCACATCACCCAGGTGGCGTTTCTCGAAGTACTGGATCGGCAGGCGCAACAGGTGGCTGAAGACGTTCGCCCGCCATTGCACGCTCAGCAAGGTGCTCATGTGCATCATCACCCAGGCCCGCGTGGCGCTGACCAATTGCTGCATCAGCAGCAACAGGCCGAAGCCGATCATCAGCGTGCTCAGCAAGTCGCGGTCCTGGGTGACCAGCACATTGTCGAGGGTCCATTGCAACAGGAACGGGCTGACCAGCGAAAACACCTCCAGCGCCAGCGCCAACAGCAACACCTGGACCAGGCCGCGGTACAGCCCGCTGACGCGGCCGAGCATTCTCGTCAGGCCGAGCCGAGGCTTGGCAGCCTGCGCTTCGAAGCCCGGCTCGGGCCAGACCTCCAACGCAACGCCGGTGAAACATTCGCTGGCCTGGGCCAGGCTCAGTTGCCGCACCCCCTGCGCGGGATCATGCAGGGTCAGGCGCTGCCCGTTGACAGCCTTGAGCACCACGAAATGGTTGAAGTTCCAGTGCAGCACACAGGGCAGCTTGAGCTTGTTCAGCTCGCTGAGCTCCAGCCTTACCGCTCGGGTGCCCAGGTCGAGGCGCTGCGCAGTCTGCATCAGCTGCCTAAGGGTGATGCCTTTGAGCGAAACACTGAACTGCCGGCGCAGCTCCATCAGCGTCGTATGGTGGCCGTGCAGGCCAGCGATCATGGCCAGGCAGGCGAGCCCACACTCGGTGGCCTCGGTCTGCAGGATCAACGGCAGGCGGCGCCCCAGCGTCGGGGTGATGGCGTCGATGTAGTTCATGCATGCATTCCTAGAGCTTGCCGGTCAGACTGTAGAGCGGTTCGAGTACCCACTCGTAGAGTCGCCGGGTCTCCTGCAGGACATCCGCCTCGACCAGCATGCCGGCCTGCAAGGGCCGGGATTCACCGTAAGCGAGCACCGACTGCTGCTCGATCCCCACGCGGATGCGATAGATCTGTTCGCCGTTGCCACCCAGGCCCGGCACGGTCCCGACCACATTGGCAAGCTCGGCGGCCGAAAGCGTCGTTCTGGACACGGAAATCACCTGGCCATGGTGCTGGCCGAACTTTTGGTAGGGGTAGGCCTGGTAACGCAGCAACACGGCATCACCCGCCCGGATAAAGCCTATGGCCTTGCTGGGGGCATACAACTCGGCTTGCAGGTTGGCATCCGCCGGCACCAGGCTCATCAACGATCGCGAACTGTCCACGACCTGCCCCGGCTCGGCCAGGATGGAAGTGGCCACGCCTTCCTGCGGCGCCGTGATGACCAGTGAGCGCTTGGCTTCGCTCTCGATCAGCGCCTGCTGCACCGACGACAGGGAGCGGCCGATGCTGGCCAGCTGATTGCCGTGTAACGCGGCCAGCCCGGCCCGTTCGTGCTGGCGCTCGACCAACTGCTGCTTGAGCACCGTGGACTCGCGCACCAACCCCTGCAGGCTCCGGCGCTGACCAAGAAGCTCGGCCTGCCGCTGCTGCAACTGGTCCATGGAGATGTAGCCCTTGTCCATGAGGCCCTGGTAACGCTCCACCGCATTGCTGGCCAGTTGCACAAGCCGCTGCTGGCTGGCGATTTGCTGGGCCAGCGTGTCCAGCTCCTGAGTCAGGCTTTGCAATTTGCTGTCCAGGCTCAGCCGCGCTTCGACTTGCAGTTGCTGCTGCTTGCGCAGCTCTTCCTCCAAGGAATGACGCTGGCGCTGGAGCTGATCGCTGACCTCTGCCTGGACAGGCCCCGAGTCGACCGAGCGCTCACTGGAAATCAGCAACAACCGAGCCCCTTGCTCTACCAGCTGACCCTCTTCGACGAAACGCTCCAGCACGACACCGTACTGCGGTGCGTGTATTTTCAACTGCCCGGATGACGGCACCAGTTGACCCGGGACTGTGCTGCGCCGGGTATAGCTGCCGTAGAAGAAAAAACTCACGACCATCGCCGCGAGCAACAACGCCACGAGTGTCATCACCGTGAACGAAACGGGCCGGACCAGCACGATGTCACCCAGCCAGTTGGTCTGTCGCGCGGCCAGCGCTTCGTGTCGAAACAAGGGGGCCTTACCTGTCACGCAGTCATCCTTTTTTGGCCGGGCGTCATGCTCCCGGCTCAACCCCACAGGGCCAATCGCGTCAAGAGGTCGCCCTCGGTGGCCGATAAGAAATGGGCCTGCGCACTAAATTTTTGACCTGACCGTTCGTCCCACCCCACCATGAGCAGGACAGCACATACAGCCACTCGATTTTTACCATCCGCCGCCTGACAGTCGGCAACTGCAACACTAAGGGAACATGCGTTGAACATCACGGAACGAGAACATGACGTCATTCATTGCTTATCAAAAGGATTGACCAACAAGGAAATCGGGCAACAATTGGGTATCAGCCAGCACACCGTCAGAGACCATTTGTCTTCGGTATTCAAGAAATTGAATATCAGCAGCCGTATTGAACTGGCGATTCTCATCAATGCGTCTAAAGTTCCTGCGCACAATGCTTGATTATCCACACTCTTGAAGTTCAGGCCATCCTACACCTGCAGGGTGGCACTTTGGCATGATCGTGAGGTATAAACAGTCACTGCCCCGCCAGTTCGATACGCTGACTGGCCACTTCGGCAGCCACCTGCCCACCACTGTCGAAACTACGCTTTCCCGATGAACGCCCCAGACAATAAAGCGGCTCAACTCAATGAGCTGCACGAAGTATTCGTCCCTTTCGACGCCGTACTTATCGAAGGCTGTGAAGTTGTTTATCTCAACGAGTCGCTGTGCCAACAACAGACTTCGGATGACGTACTCGCTTCTTACAGTTACTTGATCAAGCCCGAGGCCGTGCCGCGGTGCGACAGCGCACCGCGCAAGACCTTCATGGCTGAACGCTATGGCGGCGACGGTATTCTCAGCAACGGCGGTGGCGCGCGCTGCGGGTTCGATGGCACCTGGCAACTCAAGGGGCTGGGGGCCAATGCCCTGGTCGGTCATGATGTCGACGCGGGCCACGGGGATGGCAACCTGTCGCTGACCACCGCGCTCTATGAATCGATCTGGGCAGAGATCATCGAGTCGGTGCTGCCTTTCGGGGCGACGCGCACCGTGGCCATCCTCGACACCGGCCTGACCTATGACACGTGGAAAGGGGCGTTGAAACGCGGCCTTCTCGTGCGTCAGCCGGTTGTGCGCCCCGCGCATTTCATCAGGTCCGTTTATTTCAGACAGAAGCGCCTGGATGGTTTGGGCGAGGATGCGCTGCGGGTAAAACAGGCCATTCACCGACTTGTCGAATTCCTCCCCGCGGCACCAGGCTCGACCGCCCAGATGCCCGCACTCGAACGACGCCTGCAAAGTGGCCTTGTTGAACTGGCCGACCGCTATGCCGAGCAATTCGCGGCTGCGCGGGCAAAGCACATCATCCATTTCAATGTCAGCGCATCCAATGTTTCACTTACAGGCGGCTGGCTGGACCTCAGCGGTATTTGCCTTTTCACTGACGACGCTATACACGACCGCTCCAGCATCGACCGCTTCAATACCGAATACCTGCCCGCCGTGCAAAGCCTGCAAAGCCTGTGTTACTACCTGGGCAAATATGCGGTCGTGACAGGCGACGTTTCGCTATGCCTTTGGCAAACCACTGCGGAGCACTTTACCCAACGCTACAACCACTACCTGCACCTGTATCAGGTGGCTCAGGCCGGGTTCCCGCTCTGGTTGTTGCGCGCGGTGGAAAATGCCCCGGAGTTCACCGCCTTTGCCACGGCACTGCACCGTGCTCTGGAACTTGACCAGTTCACGGTCACCTGCATAGCCGACGCAGTAGGTTGGGACGGATATGAACGCTGGAGTGGAGCGCTCTTTCACGCCCTATTGACCAGCCTGGACCAGGACACTGCAGCAGCCGGCCCAGCCTGGCTGGCGAGCAATACCACCCTGGACGCTCAACTGCGCTCAAGTTACGGTCAGCTGTTTGACAGGGTTGCACAGGCGGCTGGCGATCACGGCATCGACCGCCGGCACTTGCACCTCGCCCTGCTGATCAATGCCACGCGGCTGAACCGCAGCCACCGCGTGCTGCATGAGCTGCAAAGCCAGATCGATGCCCTCGACGAGAAACCGGACGGTGACCGAAGAGCGGCCCTGCATGCCTTGCAAGACCACGCGCTGCTGGCGGCTCGCTTCAACCTCGGCCATGAACAGCCGGACGCCCTGCCGTTCTGGTCAACTACCACGCTGACCATCAGCTTCAACCCTGAAACCGGCCGCTTCACCTTAACCGGGCGCGCTACACAAGCGCTGACCCTGGAGGCGCTGCTGGCCGAGGCCGATGGCGATGAAGAAATCAGACAAGCATTGAACTTCTACCCTGGCCTCGCGAGGTGAAAAGATGACCAGACATTACAACCTGCAGACCAACTGCCGGGATACCAAGCTCAATGACAAGGCGGCGATGTTGGGCCATGCGGCCATGGTCATGGCCTGCTGCCGACGCTCTTCAAGCTTCCAGATACGCACGTTGTACTACTGGCTCGCACCCGCTATCGAGCACGCACAGATCATCATGCTCTTCGATTCGTCATCTACCCCCCGAGGTTTTCTCATCTGGGCGCACCTGGCGCCCGATACCGAACAACGCTTTGTGCAGGACCCGAATTTCCTGTTGCACCCCAGCGAGTGGAATGAGGGGGGACGGGCCTGGGTGATCGATTTCTGCTTCCCTGGCGGCGCTGTCAAGGAAGCGCTTGCCATGTTCCGGAAGCATTTGCGCGAAGCCGGCGTCAGCCAGATTTCCTGGGCACGCAGACGCGCTGACTATTCGATCCGGCGCGTTGGAAGCTGCAGGACATGAATGTCCTGGCCGGAAAAAGGATCCACTCGCATAAATAGTTGTACACACAAACGTCACCATTGGTGCCATTTTTGTGTGCACTTTCACAAGGTAACGCCCCAATAAGTTACACATCAATCGTTGTAAAATTTGACCAAATGATCAACTAATTCAACATCATAAAATTTAAACCTGTTCATTTGGTCAGTTTATAATCGACTACTTTCATTAACTTACCTACCAACTAGATCATTTCGAAATAAAAGCTACACCGCACTCCGATTCCCTCTGGCATGGAACTGGCTTTTGTGTGTTCGTGTTTTGTATACAAATTCAACAAAACATAAATACACAAGAACCCGCAGCGTCGCCCCGTCGGCGACCGTTGCGCCCAGAACCCAGTGATGCCAACGCCTGCACCGACGAGATGGCGAGCCCGTGCGCCAGCGCCCGCTCATCGCAGTCACGCGCATCAGGAGCCGCCGGAATGAGTAGCAGCCTCCCCCTTGCCCCTGAACTTTCCGTTGCCAGCACCCAACCCTCGACCACCAGCCTCGAAGGCCACCCGGCCGACCTCGAACTGAGCCCACGCCTGCACAACCGCGACCTCGCCCCGACCAAACTTGAGGGCCGCCGCTGGGGCGGCTACAGCATCTTCGCGCTGTGGACCAACGATGTGCACAACATCGCCAACTACTCTTTCGCCATGGGGCTGTTCGCCCTGGGCCTGGGCGGCTGGCAGATCCTGCTGTCGCTGGCGATCGGCGCGGCGCTGGTGTACTTCTTCATGAACCTGTCCGGCTACATGGGGCAGAAGACCGGCGTGCCGTTCCCGGTAATCAGCCGTATCGCCTTTGGTATCCACGGCGCGCAGATCCCGGCGCTGATCCGCGCGGTGATCGCCATCGCCTGGTTCGGCATCCAGACCTACCTGGCCTCGGTGGTGCTGCGTGTGCTGCTGACGGCGGTGTGGCCGCAGGTTGCGGCCTTCGATCACGACAGCATCCTCGGCCTGTCGAGCCTGGGCTGGGTGTGCTTCGTGGCGATCTGGCTGGTGCAGCTGGTGATCCTCGCCTACGGCATGGAAATGGTGCGCCGCTACGAGGCGTTCGCCGGACCGGTGATCCTGCTCACCGTGGCCAGCCTTGCCGTGTTCATGTACTTCAAGGCCGATGCGCGCATCGCCTGGTCGGTGGCCGAGCCCCTGAGCGGCTACGAGATGTGGCGCAACATCTTTGCCGGCGGCGCGCTGTGGCTGGCGATCTACGGCACCCTGGTGCTCAACTTCTGCGACTTCGCCCGCAGCTCGCCATGCCGCAAGACCATCCGCGTCGGCAACTTCTGGGGCCTGCCGGTAAACATCCTGGTGTTCGCGGCGATCACCGTGGTGCTGTGCGGCGCACAGTTCCAGATCAACGGCCAGATCATCGACAGCCCGACGCAGATCGTCGCCAGCATCCCCAACACCGCGTTCCTGGTGCTCGGTTGCCTGGCCTTCCTGATCGTCACCGTGGCGGTGAACATCATGGCCAACTTCGTTGCCCCGGCCTTCGTGCTCAGCAACCTGGCGCCGCGACACCTGAACTTCCGCCGCGCCGGGCTGATCAGCGCCACCCTGGCGGTGCTGATCCTGCCCTGGAACCTGTACAACAGCCCGCTGGTGATCGTGTACTTCCTCTCGGGCCTGGGCGCCCTGCTCGGCCCGCTGTACGGCGTGATCATGGCCGACTACTGGCTGCTGCGTAAGGGCCGTATCAACGTGCCCGAGCTGTACAGCGAGAATCCCGCCGGCGCCTACCACTACACCCGCGGCATCAACCTGCGCGCCGTGGCCGCGTTTATCCCGGCCGCGCTGCTGGCCATCGTCCTGGCCCTGGTACCCAACTTCCACGGTATCGCGCCGTTCTCCTGGCTGATCGGTGCCGGTATCGCCGCCGCCGTCTACCTGCTGATTGCGCCACGCCACCGCCAATACCTCGATGTCAGCGGCGAATGCATCGCCGTCGACCACAGCAGCCACTGAATTCAGGGAGATCCGTCATGCGTATTCTGATCGCCAACGTCAACACCACCGCCGCCATCACCGAAGCCATTGCCGAGCAAGCGCGCAGCGTGGCCGCGCCCGGTACCGAGATCGTCGGCCTGACCCCGTGGTTCGGCGCCGAGTCGGTGGAAGGCAATTTCGAAAGCTATCTGGCCGCCATCGCGGTGATGGACCGGGTGCTGGCCTACGACCAGCCCTTCGATGCCGTGATCCAGGCCGGCTATGGCGAGCATGGCCGCGAAGGCCTGCAGGAGCTGCTGGATGTGCCGGTGGTGGACATCACCGATGCCGCCGCCAGCACGGCCATGTACCTGGGCCACGCCTATTCGGTGGTGACCACGCTGGACCGCACCGTGCCGTTGATCGAGGACCGCCTGAAACTGTCCGGGCTGTACGAACGATGCGCCTCGGTGCGCGCCAGCGGCCTCGCGGTGCTGGAGCTGGAAGCCGATCCACGGCGTGCGGTGGAAGCCATCGTCGAGCAGGCCGAACGCGCCGTGCGCGAGGACAAGGCCGAGGTGATCTGCCTGGGATGCGGCGGCATGGCCGGGCTCGACGAGCAGATTCGCCAGCGCACCGGGGTGCCGGTGGTGGACGGCGTGAGCGCGGCGGTGACCATTGCCGAGTCACTGGTGAGGTTGGGGTTGAGCACCTCCAAGGTGCGTACCTATGCCACGCCGAGGGCGAAGAAGGTGGTGGGCTGGCCGATGCGCTTCGGGCGCTGAAAGACTCGGCGCCTGCTTAGGCCCTATCGCCGGCAAGCCGGCTCCCACAAGACACTGCAGCCCTTGTGGGAGCCGGCTTGCCGGCGATAGGGTCAGCTTCGTCAGCGCAACAGCCTCGCCAGCCGCTCGCCACTGCCAGACGCCAAGGTGAACCCCAGCGCGCCATGCCCCAGGTTCAGCCACAGGTTGCGATACCGCGTGGCCTCGATGATCGGCACCCCGGTCGGCGTCGCCGGCCGCATCCCCGCCCACTCCACCGCCTGCCCATAATCAGCGGCCCGCGGCAGGGTCTCGCGCGCCAGCCGGCGCATGCTCGCGAGCCTGCCGGCGTCCACCGCCTCGTCATAACCGACGATGTCCACCATCGCCGCCACCCGCAGTTGATCGTCCAATCGGGCATAGACAATCTTGCGTTCGTAGTCGGTGATGCTCACCTCGGGCGCGCGGTGCGTGGCACCGACCGGCGCGGTCAGGCTGTAGCCCTTCAGTGGGTAGACCGGCAGTTGCAAGCCGGGCAAGGCCAATCCGGCGCTACGGTGCCCGGCGCTGAGCACCAGGCGCTGCACCTCCAGCTGCTCACCGCCCAACTCCAGCGCGGCCACGCGATCATCGCGCGCTATCAGCCGGGTCACCGGCCGCCCCAACAGCAACCGGCACTGCCCTGAGGCCTGCAGGCGCTCGGCCAGGCGCAGGCAGAAGCGGTGACAGTCGGCGACCTCCTCGTCTGCCGTGAACACGCCGCCCACGAAAGGGGCTTCGCCAAGCGCCGGGTCGAGCCCGCGCAGATCGGCGGCATTGAGGACCCGTTGCGTGTCGGGGTCCAGCAGGTGTTGGCGACCGTGCTCGAATGCGCGCTGGGTTCGAAACGCGACCAGCTTGCCATTGCGTCGCCAGGCGAAGCCATCGAGGCCGTCCTCTTCACGCCAGCGGGCGAGTACGGCCTGGCTTTGCAAGGCCAGATCCAGCAACTGGGCGGCATTGCGCCGATTGACCCGGGTACGGCAGGCCATGACGAAGGCCGCCAGCCAGCGCCACTGCGCGGTATCCAAACGTAGCCGAAGACGTAGCGGCGAATCGCCGCGCAACAGCCAGCCCAGCGCTTGCCATGGCACCCCGGCATCAGCCAGCGGCGCCACGTAGCGATATGACAACTGCCCACCATTGGCGAAGCTAGTCGCGCTGGCCAGAGTATCGCGGGCTTCGACCAGGTCGACCTGCCAGCCTTCGCGCACCAGTGCATAGGCCGTGGCCAGCCCGACCACGCCGCCACCGATCACCGTTACCCGCTCCATCGGCACATCCCTGCCCAGCCCAGAAAGCCAGACAGTAACAGCAGGTCAGGTCGGGCAGCCAGGCTCGCCGTTATCCAGGCCCTGACGCACGTTACGGCTGAGCAGGGTCGCCTTGCCATCGCGCCAGGCCAGCGTCAGCACGTACAGGGAGTCGAAATCGTCGCGATGCCAGTCCTCGGTGAGCACCCGGTCTTCGCCCAGGGCCTTGCCGGCCACGGTGTTGATCAGCTCGGGCAGATACCCCCGGGACCAGGCCGTGTAGACCGTCGCATTGCGATACTTGTCACTGAGCAGTTCGTCGGCCAGCGCGGCTGTATCATTGGCGCCGTAGTCGATATTGACCGGTAAACCGAGGCGGATTGCGGCGGGGCTGATGGTCATCAGCGGACGGATGTAGCTGTAGCGCTCGTCCTGGCTGCCCTCCTCGACACCTCGTGAAGGGTTGGCGGCGAAGACGTAGTCGGCATCGCCGAAACGCTCGGGCAACAGGGTGGCCAGGTCCAGGGCGCGGTTCAGACCCTGGCAGTTCAACTGCCCGAGGCCCTCGCCGGGTTTCTCGGCGTGGCGCAGGAATACCAGGGTCTGGGTCCCGTCGACCGGCTGCGCCCGGCTCTCGACCACATCCAGGGCCAGCGGCACGGCGGCGGCAACAAGCGTCAGGCTCAACAACAGGTGGCGGCGACGGCGAAGGAAGGCTGGCAGCTTCATAACAGGGCGGACTCTATGCGGCACTGGATATCGGGTTGCCCCGCCACATGTCCCTGTCGTGATCGCCATCCTTGGCAGCGAGTGAGGCTCAGAGTGCCTACGGCCCGTTTGGTTCCTCCCTGACTGCACATACCTTCCCTGGACAATCAGTACCTTAGCGCATCGGTGTTGCTGAATTATTGCGCGCGGTTCAGTCGTCGCGGGTCAGCACTTCCAGCAATTCGATCTCGAAGGTAAGGTCCGAATTCGGCGGAATCGCACCGACCGAGCGTTCGCCATAACCCAGGTGCGCCGGTACCTGCAGCTTGCGCTTGCCACCCACGCGCATGCCCATCAGGCCCTGGTCCCAGCCCTTGATCACCCGCCCGGTACCGATGACGCACTGGAACGGCTTGCCACGCGCCCATGAGGAATCGAACTCGCTGCCGTCGGCCAGGGTGCCGCGGTACTGGGTGGTGATCAGCGCACCCTTGACCACGGCCTTGCCGTCGCCTTCCTGTAGATCGATGACTTGCAGTTCACTGCTCATGGCAGGTTCCTCGAAACGATTTTTCGTGGCCGCCGTTTTCTCAGGAATGCGCAGGTTTGGCAAGACGAGCCGTGTCAGGTGGGGGCGAACTGATCGAAGACCTGTTGACCGGTGAGGTTGCTGGTTTCGTTCTTGAAGCAATACCAGGCGGGCTGTTCGTCGACGAATATCTGCTCGGTAAAGCGCCAGTCACCCTCGCCATCAAGCAGGCCGACCGGTACGACGTACATGTCGCTCTCTTTCAGGCGGTAGAACAGATGCGTGCCGCAATGGCCGCAGAAGCCGCGCTGGGCCCAGGGAGAAGAGTCATAGGCGATGGGGGTCGGGCCTTCGATGGCTGGGGGCTCGGTGCATTGCACTGCCAGCAGCGGGCCGCCGGTCCATTTGCGGCACATGCTGCAATGGCAAGCGCTGACATGGTTATCCTCGAGTTTGACACTCAGTCGGGTTTTGCCGCAAAGGCAACTGCCTTGCTTTTCCAGTGACATGGCCCAGGCTCCTTGCTGTTGTTCTCGGGGACTTGGAGTATAGGGTCCGGCCGGTCAAGAGCAAGAACGCGTATCGGTGGGGCTGGGCGGCCCCGACAAGCCATCGTCAGGCAGCACGCCCAATCGGATAGAACGTGCCCCGGCTCCAAACCCCAAGCCACTCCTCCCCGTCGATCTCGCGCGGCACCGCCAGTTCGACCAGCTGGTAGAACACGTTGCGATGGACCAGCGCCTCGAGATTGCCGCGCATCAGCACATAGGGCGAAGGCTCTTGGGTGACCGGATCGAGCTCGACCCGCAGCGGATGCTCCGGCCCGGCCTCGACCTGGTCCTCGACGTTGCTGGTGAAGCGCAAGACCTGCTGCTCGCCACTGCCCTGCACGTCGAGCAACACAGCCACAAACGGCGCATCATCCACCGTGATACCGACCTTCTCCACCGGCGTGACCAGGAAGTAGTCGTCGCCATCGCGGCGAATGATGCTGGAGAACAGCCGCACCATCGGCTTGCGGCCGATCGGTGTGCCCAGGTAGTACCAGGTACCGTCACGCGCGATACGCATGTCGATGTCGCCGCAGAAATCCGGGTTCCACAGGTGCACCGGGGGTAGCCCCTTGTGCGCGGGGATCTGCGCCAGCAGATCGCTGGCCTTGCCGGAATCGCTCATGACTCGCTCGCTCAGTTGCTCATGCCCAGGAGGCTACGAGCGTACTCGCGCATTGGCGCGGCAAGCAAATCCTGTGGCGTATTATCGTGGAACGTCAACAAACCGCCGCGACTCTTGATCCTGGCCGTGTCTATCAGATAACGGGTGCTGGTCTCGATCAGCATCATCTGTACCACGCCACGGTCCCAGCCCAGGCGGTCGACGGCCTGCTCGTCATACCATTCGTCACCGTTGCCGATACGGTCGTCGGTGCGGGCGAAACGGGTGTACAGCACGTAATCGGCGCCGACCGAACGGGCTGCGGCGATCGCGTCTTCAAGCCCCAGGGGGCCTTGGGCACGGCGCACCAGCGGGAAGTACTCGACGAAACTCTTGAAGGCCTCCTCGGCCACTGCGTTCTGCCGTGGTACCGGCCCCTTGCCCGGTGGCACGAAGGCGCCCTGGCCGATGAAGATGAACGAATCGGGCTGCAAGCGGATCGACAGGGTACGGGTGGTGTCGCTGTGATCCAGCAGGCCCGCATCACTCATGTGGTAACGGACGCCCTCGCCCATATCGCTGACATTCATGCAGCCGCCCAACGCCATCAGCGCCAGCAGCAAGACCAGGCTACGCATCTTTCCTCCAGAAACCGGTGACGAAAAACCGGCGAATAGCCGCAGGATGCAGCTTTTGCGCCAGAGTCAGCCGCCGATCACTTTCATCACCATCACATCGCCGGAAAATGCCACCTCCTGCTTGTCTGCCAGGGCCTTCACCAGTAGCCGCTGCAATGCAGGAAGCGCTTGATGACGGGGCTTGTCGAGCAGGTCACCGACAAAATGACGGTTACTCGACGACAGGCAACCATGCAGCCAGCCGGTGGACGACAGGCGCAGGCGCGAACAACTGCGGCAGAATGGCACGCTCTCGTTGGCGATCACCCCGAAATGACCTTTGCCGGGAATGCTATAGCGCAAGGCCGTGGCATCCAACGGGCGTGGCGCCTGTTCATAGGCATGGGACTGCCCGATCAGCGCCAGCAGTTGTTCCAGGCCTACGAATTGCTGCAAGAAGGCGTTGCCATCACGCGCCAGGTGGCCCATGCGCATCAGCTCGATGAAACGCAGCTCGTAGCCGCGCGCGAGGCAGTAGTCGAGCAGCGGCAGCACCTGGTCGAGATTCTGCCCACGCATGGGCACCATGTTGACCTTGATCGCCATCCCCGCGTCACTGGCCTGGGCCATGCCCGCCAGCACGCTGGCCAGGTCGCCGCCGCGGGCGATGCGGCGAAAGGCCGTGGCATCGAGGGCGTCGAGCGAGACGTTGAGCCGGCGGATACCTGCGTCGCGCAGCAGCGGGAGCTTGCGGGCGAGCAACTGGCCGTTGGTGGTCAGGCTGATGTCTTCGAGCCCCAACCCGGCCACCGCGCCGAGGAAGGCCTCCAGGCGCGGGCTCACCAGCGGCTCGCCACCAGTAATGCGCAGCCGCTCCACCCCGGCCGCCTCGACCAGGTACGCCACGCCGCGGGCCAGGGCATCCGCCGTAAGCTCGTCCTGCGCCGCCACCAGGCGCTTGCCGTCAGGCACGCAGTAGGTGCAGGCATAGTTGCAGGCAGCAGTCAGGCTGACGCGCAGGTTGCGAAAGCGCCTGCCTTGACGATCGACGATCATGGATGACTCCGGCATGGATGAATCGGGCCGGCAAAACCTGACTCAAAAATCAGGTTTTTGCAAGCCTTCCTGTCGAAGCCATGAAGCGAGGATGCCTGGCGAAGGTCGACAGGCATCGGGGGAACACCTTTAGTTCGCGCCTTCCGGATCGCGCTTGCGCTTGTTGCCCATGCGCACGCCGATGTCCATGAGGAACTGGAAGAAGCCCTCCTGGTCCTCGAGCACGTTGCTCCAGAACGGCGAGTGATACAGCGCCACGGCGCCATGGACCAGGGCCCAGGCCGCGCAATAATGGAAGTAAGGCGGCACGTCCTCGAGCTTGCCCTCGCTGATGCGCCCCTTGATCAATTGCGTGAGGCGGTCGAAGTTGGAGGCACGGATGCTGTGCAACTGCTCGACCATTTCCGGCACCTGGTTGCCCTTGACCACCTTTTCTTCCAGGCGGTCGAACAGCCGGTAACGCTGCGGGTCACGCATGCGGAACTCGAAGTAGGCGCGCGACAGGGCTTCCTTGTCGCGGTCGACGTCAGCCGAGTGCAGCAGCGCGTTCAGGTCGCGCTCATAGTCGAGCATCAGGCGCAGGTAGATCTCCGCCTTGGACTTGAAGTGCTTGTAGATCGTGCCTTTGCCGATGCCCACGGCGTCGGCGATCATCTCGACGGTGACGCTGTCTTCACCTTGTTCGAGAAACAGCTTGAGCGCCGTGTCGAGGATCTCTTGTTCGCGACGGCGAAACTCACGGACCTTGCGAGGTTCTTTCTGCATAAGAAGGACTGGGATGACAATCGAAGCGGATTATTATGCCTAACTGGCGGCAAAATGCACGGATCTTCCAACCATGTCTGTGTTTCTTGATGAGTTCGAGTAGGCGCCGGGCCTGTGTTACCTGAACTACGCGGCAATCGGCCCCTGGCCACGGCGGGCCGCCTGCCGCCAGCGCGGCGTTCTACTGTGCATACACGCGGTCCAGCAGGCGGGCACCCTGCCCTTCAATGTAGCGCGTTATCAGTGCGACTTCGCCATGGCCGACGGCCACAAGTGGATGCTCGGCCCAGAGGGGGCTGGGCGTGTTCCTTTGCCGTGGCGAACTGCGCAGGCAGTTGAAACTGCACGCCTACGGCTGGCATATGCTGGACCACCTCGGCAACTTCGAGCGCCGCGAGTGGCTACCGGCACGCAGCGCGCGACGCTTGGCATGCGACATGCCCGAACATGCTCGGCGCCTGCACGCTGGAGGCGAGCCTGTCGCTGCTGGTCCTAGCGTGCGGTTTTCCCCACATTTCTATACCAGCCAGCGCCTGATCGACGAAGTACTGCGCCAGGTTCGCCAATTGTCAATGCATTGATCGCGCAAGGGGCTGCGAACGTATTCCAAATCTGTTTAAAAAACGATCAACAGCCGCTGGCAGCGCGCCAATCCTGGCCAATACTTGAAGTGTTGGCGCGGCACATCCCCCCCAAGTGGCGCGCCGATAAAAGTGCCCAGGGACCGTGTACCTTTGTTTTACTCCTAATGGTCTTAACCCGGATTCCCCCCCCCAGAACCCGGGTTTTTTTTTATCCGGGCCTCAAGCTTTTTTGGGGGGTGAAATCTTCAGGCCACCCGCGCCAGTGGGAACAAGCGCTTGAAGTTCTCGGTGGTCTGCTCGGCCAACTGCTCATAGCTCACCCCACGCAACGACGCCACGTACTCGGCCACTTCCCGCACGTACTGCGGCAGGTTCGGCTTGCCGCGATGCGGAATCGGCGCCAGGTACGGCGAGTCGGTCTCCACCAGCAGGCGATCCACCGGCACCTGCCGGGCCACCTCGCGCAGGGCATCGGCATTGCGGAACGTGACAATGCCGGACAACGAGATGTAGTAACCCAGGTCCAGCGCGGCCTTGGCCATCGGCCAGTCCTCGGTGAAGCAATGCAGCACGCCGGCCTGGGGCAGGCCGGCCTCGCGCAGCAGCGCCAGGGTGTCCTCGCGGGCCGCACGGGTGTGCACGATGACCGGCTTGCCGGTCTGCCGGGAGGCTTCCAGGTGCAGGCGGAACGAAGCCTGCTGCAACTCGGCGGCTTCCGGCTCATAGTGGTAGTCCAGGCCCGTTTCGCCAATGGCCACCACATGCGGATGGGCCAGTTCACGCAACAGCCACTCCAGGGCCGGGGTCTCACCGGGCGCCAGGTCGAGCGGGTGCACGCCCACCGAGCAGTCGACATCGGCGTAACGCTCGCTCAACGCCTTGACCGCACCGGCATTCTCGGCACTGACGCCGATGCACAGGAAATGCCCTACCCCACGCTCGCGGGCCGCCTGCAGGGCGGTGTCGAGGGAACCCTGGTGGGCACTGAGATCGAGACGGTCGAGGTGGCAATGGGAATCTACGAGCATGGGAACACGACACACATTAGGAAACGGTGGAAATCAACGCATGCCTGGCAGCTGCACCCAGTGGGCGAGCAACGCTTCGAGCAGCAGTACACGATTGAGGTTGGCCTTGCCCAGCACCTTCTGGCGCTGCTCGAGAATCCACGCCTGGACCTCGAGCACCTTGGCCTGCCGGCTCTTCTGCGCCAGGTACTGCAACACCTTGCGCATGTCAGGCAAACCTAAACCCTCTTCGTCCTGGGTCAACTGATAACGCAGGATCAAGTGCGACCAGTCGCAGAACCAGTCGAACAGCAGCAACAGGGGCACCGTGTTCCAGGCTTCGGCCAGCTGGGTAGGCGACTGCTGCTGCTTGAGCAACTTCTTCACCCCTTCGGTAACCAGCGCCCGCTGCTCAAGCACGCCCTGGGCCTGCAAGCTGACCGCCATCAGTGGCGAACCCGCGGCCAGGGTCAGCAACTCTTCGCGCTCCTGCTCATCGCTGCCTTCGAGCGCCCCAGCCAGCCAGGCACGACTCTGCGCCAGGCTTGGCTGCGGGCAGGCGACCTGCTGGCAGCGACTCTTGATGGTCGGCAGCAGGCGGCTGGGCTGATGGCTGACCAGCAACAGCACGGTATCGCCGGAGGGCTCCTCCAGGCTTTTGAGCAAGGCGTTGGAGGCATTGATGTTCATCGCCTCCACCGGCTCGATCAGCACCACCTTGCGCCCACCCTGCTGGGCGGTCTGCACCACGAACGACACCAGTTCGCGGACCTGGTCGATCTTGATCGGCTTGTCGGCCTCCTCCGGCTCCAGCACGAAGTTGTCCGGGTGGCTGCCGGCCTTGAGCAACAGGCACGACTTGCACTGGCCGCAGGCTTCCAGGCCCTGTGGCTGCTGGCACAACAGCCGCGCCATCAGGCGCTCGGCCAGGGCCCGCTTGCCGATGCCCTGGGGGCCGTGCAGCAGGTAGGCGTGGGCGTGCTGGGCACGCCCGGCCAGTTGCTGCCAGAGAGCCTGCTGCCAAGGGTAGGCCTCAGCCACGGCAACGCTCCAGGATGCCCGGCACCAGGGCGTCGATGGCCTGTTGCACCGCGCTCAAGGGCTGCGCGGCGTCCAGCAGGCGATAGCGCTGTGGCTGCTGGCCTGCGCGCTGCAGGTAGGCCTGGCGCACCGCCTCGAAGAAGGCCTGGCCCTCCTGCTCGAAGCGATCCAGCCGGCCACGGGCTGCCGCGCGGGCCAGGCCGACCTCCACGGGCAGGTCGAAGACCAGGGTGAGATCCGGGCGCAGCTCGCCCTGCACAAAACTCTCCAGGATGGCGATACGCTCTACCGAAAGACCGCGGCCGCCGCCCTGGTAGGCGTAGGTGGCGTCGGTGAACCGATCGCACAGCACCACGGCACCACGGGTCAGCGCCGGGCGGATCACTTCGGCCAGGTGCTGGGCGCGAGCGGCGAACATCAGCAGCAGCTCGGTGTCGACCGCCATGCGCTCCTCGCTCGGCGCCAGCAGCAGTTCACGGATGCGCTCGGCCAACGGCGTGCCGCCGGGCTCGCGGGTCATGACCACATCGGCGCCCTGCTCGCGCAGGCGCGCTGCCAGATACTCACGATTGGTGCTCTTGCCCGCGCCTTCGGGGCCTTCCAGGGTGATAAACAAACCGCTCACGAGCGTTCCTTAGGGTCTTCTGGCACCGACGTATCAGCCGGCGCGGATTCATCGGTGGGGGCCGGCGCGTCGCTTTCAGGTGCGGGCGCAGGGGCCGCTTCAGGAGTCGTCTGCGGTTCGGGCGTTGTCGGTTCGGCCTGCGGCGCAGGGCTCGAACGATAATCCGCCCGCCGCTTGATCTGGAACTCACGCACCGCGCTGTTGTGATCGTCCAGGTCATCGGAGAACACATGGCTGCCGTCGCCACGGGCGACGAAGTACAAGCTCGAGCCATCACTTGGGTTCAGCGCGGCATGGATTGCCTCGCGCCCGACCATGGCGATCGGCGTCGGCGGCAGGCCGGTCATGGTGTAGGTGTTGTAGGGCGTCGGCTCACGCAGGTCGGCGCGGGTGATCTTGCCGTTGTAGCGCTCGCCCATGCCGTAGATCACGGTAGGGTCGGTCTGCAGCATCATGCCCAGGCGCATGCGCCGCACGAACACCCCGGCGATCTGCCCGCGTTCCTGGGGAATGCCGGTTTCCTTCTCCACCAGCGAGGCCATGATCAGCGCCTGGTACGGGTCGCGATACGGCAGGTCGGTGCTGCGCTCGGCCCATTCCTTGGCCAGCACTTCGTCCAGGCGCATGTAGGCCTGCTGCAACAGCTCGACATCGCTCATGCCGCGCACGAAGCGATAGGTATCAGGGAAGAAACGGCCCTCGGGGAACACGCCGGTATGACCAAGCTTGTCCATCACCTCGGTATCGGACAGGCCTTCGAGGGTGTGCTTGAGCTTTTCATGTTTCGCCACCGCGGCACGCACCTGGCGGAAGGTCCAGCCCTCGACCAGGGTGAGGTTGTACTGCACCACATCGCCACGCTTCCAGGCGTCGAACAACTGCCCCACGGTCATGCCCGGGGTCAGGCGATATTCACCTGTATGCAATGCCGTGCCGGCCATGTTGAAACGCCAGTACAGGCGCAGCCACAGAGGGTCATCAAGCAGGCCTTCGCCCTGCATCCGATAGAACATGCGGTTTGGCGTCGTGCCATTGGGCACATCGAGCATGCGCTCCTGGGCCACTTGCAGCGGCTGCTCCAGGACCGAGTTGACTTTCCAGGCGGCCCAGCCCAGTGCCAGGCCGGCGAGGATCAAGCTCATTTCCAGCAGCAGCAGGAATTTGCGTCTCACGAATCAGGTATCCAGTAACGTACGGGCAACGGCCTGCAGTTTACGGGTGAGCGGCCCTGCCGGCCAGTTCAGCGCGGCGAATTCACGCACGGGCCAGATGCCGTAGACACTGTTGCAGACGAATACCTCGTCGGCTTGCTCCAGCGCCGCCATCGGCAAGTCCCGCACCTGCGTAGGGATACCCAGCAGCGCAGCCTGTTCCAGCAATGCCGCGCGCATCACCCCGGCCACGCCGCAACGGCTCAGGTCGGCGGTGAACAATGCACCGTCACGCACCAGGAACAGGTTGCTGTACACCCCTTCGATCAACCGCCCATGGCCGTCACGCATCAAACCTTCGGCAAACGCGCTGTCCTGCCATTCGGCACGGGCCAGCACCTGCTCGAGGCGGTTGAGGTGTTTGAGCCCGGCCAGCAGCGGTTGTTCCGCAAGGCGCGTCTCACAGGGGAACAGCCGCACGCCGACCTCGGCATGCTGCGCCGGGTAGGCCGGCAAGGGGCCGCCTTGCAGGATACGCCGTGCCTGCGCGCCGGCCAGCGGGGCATAGCCGCGCTGGCTGTCGCCACGGGTCAGGATCAGCTTGGCGACGCCTTCGCCCAGTTGCCGGGCGAATTGCAACAGTTCATTGCGAACCAGCGTCAGGTCGGCTTCGATCGCCAGGCGCTGGCATCCCAGCGCCAGGCGGTCGAGATGCTGCGCGAGCAGGCTGGGCCTGCCGCCGCGCACGGCGATGGTCTCGAACAGGCCATCGCCGTAGGCCAGGCCACGGTTCTGCAGATTGACCGCAGCCGCGTCCTGGCCATCGATCCAGCTGAGCATCAGCCGGCGAACCGGCGGAACACCAGCGAACCGTTGGTCCCGCCAAAGCCGAAGGAGTTGGACAGCACCACGTCGATCGGCATGCTACGCGCCTGGTGCGGCACGAAGTCCAGGTCGCAGCCTTCGTCCGGCTCATCCAGGTTGATGGTCGGCGGCGCCGTCTGGCTGTTGATCGCCAGGACACTGAAGATCGCCTCCACCGCACCGGCGGCGCCGAGCAGGTGGCCAGTCATCGACTTCGTAGAGCTCACCGCCAACTTGTAGGCATGCTCGCCGAACACCCGCTTGATCGCAGCCACTTCAGCCACGTCGCCAGCCGGCGTCGAGGTGCCGTGGGCGTTGATATAGCTGACCTCTTGCGGCTGGATACCGGCATCGCGCAGGGCGTTGGCCATGCAACGGGCGGCGCCTTCGCCGGAATCGGGTGGCGAGGTCATATGGTAGGCGTCACCGCTCATGCCGAAACCGACCAGCTCGGCGTAGATGGTCGCGCCGCGGGCCTTGGCGTGCTCAAGCTCTTCGAGCACCAGGGCGCCGGCGCCATCGGACAGCACAAAGCCGTCACGGCCCTTGTCCCAGGGACGGCTGGCGCGGGTCGGCTCATCGTTGCGGGTGGACAGTGCCCGGGAGGCACCGAAACCGCCCATGCCCAGGCCGCAGGCGGCCATCTCGGCGCCACCGGCGATCATCACGTCGGCTTCACCGTAGGCGATATTACGCGCGGCCATGCCGATGCAGTGGGTACCGGTGGTGCAGGCGGTGGCAATGGCGTAATTCGGCCCCTGCGCACCCAGGTGAATCGACAGGAAACCCGAGATCATGTTGATGATCGAGCCTGGCACGAAGAACGGTGAGATACGACGCGGCCCCTTCTCGTGCAAGATCTTGCTGGTTTCTTCGATGTTGGTCAGACCACCGATACCCGAGCCCATGGCCACGCCGATGCGTTCACGGTTGGCATCGGTGACTTCCAGCCCGGCATTGCGCACCGCCTGGAAACCGGCCGCCAGGCCGTACTGAATAAACAGGTCCAGCTTGCGGGCTTCTTTCTGATCAAGATACTGCCCGACCTCGAAGCCCTTCACCGAGCCGCCAAAACGGGTGGAGTAGGCAGACAGATCCGTATGTTCGATCGGACCAATGCCACTGCGGCCAGCCAGAATGCCCTGCCAGGTGCTCGGTACATCGGTACCCAGTGGCGACAGCATACCCATACCAGTGACCACGACGCGTCTACGCGACACAGTACTCTCCTCATTTCCAAATAACAGAGTCTCTTGCCAGTGCACTTGCCATGGCGAATGGAATGGCAGCAAACCCCGGCTCTCGCAAAGAAAAAACCGCACGCCGGCAAAGGCAGTGCGGTTTTTCCCGACAAGAAGCGTCGACTACAGCGTCTTAGGCCTGGTGGGCGTTGACGTAGTCGATGGCAGCTTGAACGGTAGTGATCTTCTCGGCTTCTTCGTCAGGGATTTCGGTCTCGAATTCCTCTTCCAGAGCCATCACCAGCTCAACAGTGTCAAGCGAATCGGCACCCAGGTCCTCAACGAAGGAAGATTCGTTCTTGACTTCATCTTCCTTGACGCCCAGTTGCTCGGCGACGATTTTCTTGACGCGTTCTTCGATGGTGCTCATACCTAGTTTTCACTCCTAATGGACATATGTCAGGCAGCTGGCCGGTGACCAAGTTTATAGGAAGACGCCTGCTTTTCAAGCGTAACGCGCCTTCCACCAAGTCACCGGGCCCTCTGCCCGGAATCTGGTTGCAGCTTTATAACGGATTTTAGGCTCGGAGTATGACTCTTTTTTGAAGCAATCCGTCACATTGAGTTGCGGTTTTACATGTACATCCCGCCGTTCACCGGCACGGTGGCACCGGTGACATAGGCTGCGCCGTCGGAAGCCAGGAAGGAAACCACTTTCGCGATTTCCTCGGCCTGGCCCAGGCGGCCCAGCGGAATCTCTTTCTGCAGGGCCTCGCGCTGCGCTTCGGGCAGTTCGCGGGTCATGTCGGTGTCGATGAAGCCCGGGGTCACCGAGTTGACGGTGATACCACGTGAGCCCACTTCGCGGGCCAGGGCACGGCTGAAGCCTTCCAGGCCTGCCTTGGCGGCGGCGTAGTTGGCCTGGCCGGCGTTGCCCATGGCACCCACCACCGAACCGATGCTGATGATACGGCCCCAACGGGCCTTGGTCATGCCGCGCAGCACGCCCTTGGACAGACGGTAGAGGCTGTTGAGGTTGGTGTCGATCACATCGAACCACTCATCGTCCTTCATGCGCAGCATCAGGTTGTCGCGGGTGATGCCGGCGTTGTTGACCAGGATGGCCGGCGCGCCGAACTGCTCGCCGATGGCGCCCAGCACCGCATCCACGGACTCGGCACTGGTGACGTTCAGCTCAAGGCCGGTACCGTTGATGCCGTGCTCTTTCAGGGTGGCGGCAATGCGCTCGGCACCGGAAGCGGTGGTGGCGGTACCGATCACGGTAGCGCCCTGGCGGCCCAGCTCGAGGGCGATGGCCTGGCCGATACCACGGCTGGCGCCGGTGACCAGTGCAACTTTACCTTGCAGGCTCATGCAAGCTTCTCCGAATTCAGGCCAGCGCCGCACGGGTGGCGGCGACGGCGTCTGGGGTGTTGAGGTTGTAGGTGGTCACGCCGTCGGCGCAACGCTTGTTCAGGCCAGCCAGGACCTTGCCCGGGCCGCATTCGACGAGGTTGACCGCACCGCGCTCGGCCAGCGCCTGCACGCACTCGACCCAGCGTACCGGCTGGTACAGTTGCGCCAGCAGGTCTTGCTTGAGGGCATCGAGGTCGGCGGCGATGGCCGCGGTGACGTTCTGCACCACCGGGATCTGCGGCGCTTTCCATTCGATGGCGTTGACTGACTCGGCGAAGCGCTCGGCGGCCGGCTTCATCAGGGCGCAGTGCGATGGCACGCTGACCGCCAATGGCAGGGCACGCTTGGCGCCCTTGGCCTTGCACAGCTCGATGGCACGATCGACCGCAGCCTTGTTGCCGGCGATGACCACCTGGCCCGGCGAGTTGAAGTTCACCGCGCTGACCACTTCGTCTTCGGCGGCTTCGGCGCAAATCTCGACCACGACGGCGTCGTCCAGGCCAAGGATGGCGGCCATGGCACCATGGCCGGCAGGCACAGCCTCCTGCATCAGCTGGCCACGGCGCTCGACCAGGCGTACGGCATCTTTGAGCGACAGGCTGCCAGCGGCGACCAGGGCGCTGTATTCACCCAGACTGTGCCCGGCGACGAAGGCCGGCTGCGCGCCACCCTCTTCCAGCCACAGGCGCCATAAGGCGATGGAGGCGGTGAGAATGGCCGGCTGGGTCTTGTCGGTCTGGTTGAGTTGCTCTTCCGGGCCTTCCTGGACCAGTTTCCACAGGTCGTAGCCCAGGGCCTCGGACGCTTCCTTGAAGGTCTCGACGATTACCGGTTTTTCGGCGCCCAGCTCTGCGAGCATGCCCAGCGACTGGGAACCTTGACCAGGAAAGACGAATGCGAGGGATGCAGACATTGAACAAGCCCTTATGATCTTGTCGTCGGATAGGGTGCGCCAGGCCGCGGGCCAGACGCGCAATCTGAAAGCTTGGATGGAATGGCGGACCAAGCGGTCACATTTAAGCACTTCATCGCGGATATGCCTAAGACCTGTTTTGGCCGCATCGCGGATGAATCCGCTTCTACAAGCGAACCTACCCCCTGCAGGAGCGGATTCATCCGCGATGAAGCCCACGCCGACATCACGGCAACAGGTCTTCGAGACGCCCATGCAGGCGCTGCGGCAGGTTTTCCTGAATCTCGATCAAGGCACGCTGGATCGCGCTTTGGAAGCCCTGCACGCCCGCAGAGCCGTGACTCTTGATGACAATGCCCTGCAATCCCAGGAAACTCGCGCCATTGTGTCGCGCAGGCGCCAGGTCGGCCTGCAGGCGCTTGAGCAGCGGCATGGCCAGGGCACCTGCGGCTCGCGCCAACAGCCCGCCACGGAACAGCGCCTCGATACGGGCACCGATCATGGTCGCCAGGCCTTCGCTGGACTTGAGCAGGATATTGCCGACGAAACCGTCGCACACCACCACGTCCGCCTCGCCACGGTACAGCCCGTCACCCTCGACGAAACCGATGTAGTTCAGCCCCCGGGCGTTCTGCAACAGGCTGGCGGCCAGCTTGACCTGCTGGTTGCCCTTGATGTCCTCGGTACCGATATTGAGCAGCGCCACACGCGGCCGATGCACGCCCAGGGCCTGGGCGGCCACCGAGCCCATCACGGCGAACTGGTAGAGGTTTTCCGCGCTGCAGTCGACGTTGGCACCAAGGTCAAGCAGCTGGCAGTAGCCGGCCTGGGTCGGAATCGCCGCCACCATCGCCGGGCGATCGATACCGGGCAAGGTCTTGAGCACGAAGCGCGACAAAGCCATGAGCGCGCCGGTATTGCCGGCACTTACGCAGGCCTGGGCCTTGCCATCACGCACCAGTTCGAGGGCGATGCGCATCGACGCGTCCGGCTTGCCCCGCAACGCCTGCGATGGCCGCTCGTCCATGCCGATCACTTCGCTGGCCGCAACAATCTGCAGGCGCGCGCGATCCGCAGCCGCAAGGCCGCCGACAAGATCTTCAAGGAGGGAGGGTTGACCGACGAGGGTCAGGTGCAGCGAGGGGGTAGCCGATAGGCAGGCAATGCTAGCCTGGACAATGCTGCGGGGACCGAAGTCCCCGCCCATTGCGTCGATCGCGATGATCTGAGCGGACAAGGATTACTCGTCAGCGCCCTTGTCGATCACTTTGCGACCACGGTATACGCCTTCTGGCGAAACGTGGTGACGCAGGTGTACTTCACCGGTGCTCTTCTCTACGGACAGGGCGTTTTCAGACAGGGCGTCGTGCGAACGGCGCATGTCACGGGCAGAGCGGGATTTTTTGTTCTGCTGAACAGCCATAATTGATTAACTCCTAAACGTTTGGGTCACGCTTTAACTGCGCCAATACACTGAACGGGTTGGACCGCGATACCTCGTCCTCGCCTGGCACGGGCTCATCGAGACCGTCCGGCTGCTGGCAATCACCAGGGGCATGAGCAGGAACGATGGGCAAGGCGAGAAGCAACTCTTCCTCGACCAGACCAAGCAGCTCCAGCGGCTCTTCGCCCACTTCCAGCACGTCGTAGCCCTTAGGCAAGGACTGAGTGTTCGCTCCAACCCGAACCACGGCGTATTCACATTCGCTGCGGATGGGTAGCGCGACCAGCTCCAGACAACGCTGGCAGACCATTTTGACCTCAACCTCGAGCTCACTGCGGATAACCACAGTTTTCTGCTCGTCACGGGCGAAATGAAACTTCGCCTGCACCGCGCCAACCGTATCGGAAAGCGGGTCGCAAAGACGCGGCAGGCTGGCCAGTTCGAGCCGCCCTTCAAGGGTAGCTTCGCGGTCGGCGAGCTTGCGCGGATCAACGTGAGGTGGAATCGGCCCATTCAACATAGGCGCAGCATTCTAGGGATGCACCCTGCCCATGTCAAAGGAAATTCAGCCTGTCTTCAGGGGCACCTCTAAAAACTACCAGCGTTGCCATCGCGGCGTTAAAAACAGGCTCACAGCCGAAGGCTGAACGCGCTTTAGCGCGACCCCGAAGGGGTGAGCGAAGCGAATCAAGCGCTCATTTACAGCGCGTAAAGTCGGGCGCGACCCCGGTCGTTTTTCGCCTGCTTTTATGGGGCCGCCATCGGTATTGCGCTGACTGCCTCGGCTCGGGCTTCCTGCTTCACTCTACCTCCTGCATCCTTGCAGTCGTCGCCTACGTTCTTAGAGGCGCCCACAAGTAGCGGCGATCAGTAGAATTCCCCGCCCACCTATATAAAAGGAAGAGAACATGCCCGCACTGCTGCTCGCCTCCAGTTCACCCTACCGTCGCGAGCTGCTCGAACGCCTGCAACTGCCCTTTACCTGGCAATCGCCGAGCATCGACGAAACCCGCCTGCCCGGCGAAGCAGCCATCGACCTGGTCAAGCGCCTGGCCGAAGAAAAGGCCCGCGCCCTCGCCGCCAGCCATCCTGAGCATCTGATCATCGGCTCGGACCAGGTCGCCGCACTCGGCGATGGACAAATACTCGGCAAACCCCACGATCTGCCGAGAGCCCAGCAACAGCTGCGCGCCGCCAGCGGTAGCAGCGTCACCTTTCTGACCGGACTGGCACTGCTCAATTCGAGCACCGGCAAATGCCAGGTCGAATGCGTACCCTTCACCGTGCATTTTCGCCCACTGAGCGACGAGCAGATCCTGCGCTACCTGCAACGCGAGCAGCCATTCGATTGCGCCGGCAGCTTCAAGTCCGAAGGTCTGGGCATCAGCCTGTTTCGCAGCACCGAGGGCGAAGACGCCACCAGCCTGGTCGGCCTGCCACTGATTCGCTTGGTGGACATGCTGATCAACGAAGAAATAGAAGTGCCGTAGGGCGGGTGCAACCCGCCAATCTCGGTCGGCGGGTTGCACCCGCCCTACGGGGTACGCCCTAACGCAGCGTCGGCCCCTGAAAGCCCATCCACAACGCGATTCGATCCGCCACACTGGTACCCAGACGCTTGGCGAAGCGATCAAATGGCGTATCACGCTGAGTGAAGTCGACCATCTCTTTCTGGCCAATCACCTCGCGCGCCACATAGCTGGCACTGCCCAACGCATCGACCAACCCCAGCTGCAGCGCCTGCTCGCCCGACCAGACCAAACCCGAGAACAGTTCGGGATACTCGTCCGCCTTGAGACGCTCACCGCGCCCCTGCCTCACGCTTTCGATGAATTGGCGATGCGTGGTCTCCAGCACCCCTTTCCAGAAGCGGGTTTCCTCTTCCTTCTGCGGCTGGAACGGATCGAGAAACGCCTTGTGCTCACCCGAGGTGTAGACGCGACGCTCCACACCAAGCTTCTCCATGGCTTCGACGAAACCGAAGCTGGCCGCCGTGACACCAATAGAGCCGACCAGACTGGCCTTGTCGGCATAGATCTCATCAGCCGCACTGGCAATGTAGTAGGCACCGGAGGCACCCAGATCACTGATTACCGCATAGACCTTGGTCTGCGGATATTCGCCGCGCAAACGACGGATCTCGTCATAGATGTAGCCGGACTGCACCGGGCTGCCGCCCGGGCTATTGATGCGCAGGATCACACCTTTGGTATTGGTGTCCTCGAAGGCGGCGCGCAGACTGCCCACCACCTTGTCAGCACTGGCCTCTTCACGATCAGCGATCATGCCGCGAATGTCGATCAATGCCGTATGCGCAGTGGTGGTCGAGGCCGACTTCAGGTTGAGCGCTGGCAACACCAACGCCAGCGCACCAAACAGGTAAATGAAGGTCAGCAGCTTGAAAAAGATGCCCCAGCGCCGCGAGCGACGCTGCTCCTGAACACTGGACAACAGCGCCTTCTCCAGCAACTTCCAGCTTTTGGCGTCCTCGCCAGACGAAGACGATAACTTCCACTCATCCGACATGCTCACTCACCTCTGCAGGACGCTGCGCCTGACGGCCTTCCAGCCATGCACGCAGCTCATTGAATTCATTGATCGTCAAACGCGGCGAGCACTCGCGCAGCACCGACAACGGCTGCGCACCGAAACCTACCGCCACGGCATCCATCCCGGCATTGCGCGCCATCAGCAGGTCGAAGGTCGAATCCCCCACCATCAGCGCGCGCTCGGGCTGCACCCGGCAATGCGCAAGAATCTCATGCAGCATCAGCGGATCGGGCTTGCTTGCCGTCTCGTCGGCGCAACGGGTGATATCGAAGTAATCCAGCCAACCCTTGTCAGCCAGCACCCGATGCAACCCCTTGCGCCCCTTGCCAGTGGCCACGGCAAGACGATAACCCTGATCTCGAAAGACCTCGAGCGACTCGCGCACACCCTCGAACAGTGGCGACGGCTCGGTTTCCAGCGCCAGATACTGCTCGCTGTAGGCACGCCGGATGGTTTCGATTCGCAGCGGCTCATCGAGTTCCGGGTAAAGCGTGCGAATCGCCACACCCAGCTCCAGACCAATGATCCCGCGCACCGCAACATCCGTGCAGCGCGGCACGCACGCCACATCAGCAGCACGGTGCATGGCCTCGACGATACGGCCGATGGAATCCACCAGCGTGCCGTCCCAATCGAAAATCAGTAGCTGATAATCAGGCACTCAGACGCTCCAGGGTCTTCGCCCACATCTCATCCACCGGAGCCTCGAGCTTCAGCACACCACCATCGGGCAGCGGCACGTGCAACTCATAGGCATGCAGGAACAGGCGTTTACCGCCCAGCTCGCGAATCTCGCGGGAGAAGTCGTCGTCGCCGTATTTGCTGTCGCCGGCGATACCATGACCCGCATATTGGGCATGCACACGAATCTGATGGGTACGACCAGTGATCGGCCTGGCTTCGACCAGCGTGGCGAACTCACCGAAACGGCGCAGCACGCGAAATACCGTGAGCGCCTCCTTGCCCTCGGGATTCACCTCGACCATACGCTCGCCGGAGCGCAGGTTGCTTTTCAGCAGCGGCGCGGCGATCTGCTTCTTGGCAGTCGCCCAGTGGCCACGCACCAACGCCATATAGCGCTTGTCCACGCCATCGCCGCGCAGCGCTTCGTGCAGGTGGCGCAGCATGCTGCGCTTCTTGGCGATCATCAGTAGACCGGAGGTATCGCGATCGAGACGGTGCACCAGCTCCAGATCCTTGGCATCGGGCCGCAACTGGCGAAACGCCTCGATCACACCGTAATTCAAGCCGCTGCCACCATGCACGGCGATACCGGCCGGCTTGTTCAGCACGATCAGCGCCTTGTCCTCATAAACGATGGCGGCTTCGAGGCGCTGCAGCAGCCCCTGCGCCAGCGGCTCGGGCTCATCGCGCTCAGCCAGGCGCAGCGGCGGCACGCGCACCACGTCACCAGCCTGGAGTTTGTATTCGGGCTTGATCCGCCCCTTGTTAACCCGCACTTCGCCCTTGCGCAGAATGCGGTAAATCAGGGTCTTGGGCACGCCCTTGAGCTGTGTCCTGAGGAAGTTGTCGATGCGTTGGCCGGCGAGATCCGGTGCAACCTCGATCAGCTGAACGCCGGAGGCTGGAGAGGCGGGAGTAGTCATTGCGCAATCATAACAATTTTTTATGGAATTGAAGCACTTAATCATTGCTGCTATAGTCGCGAACGCCGCCAAAAGCGGCCTGGCTTGCGGATGAATGCCAAACTTGCCATCCCCTGCCCGCGCAAACCTTGCTTGGACGTGAGGCCGTCCGACGGATTCTTCAGCTTAGAAAGGCCACCATTGGCTACGAAGACTTCGGAAATAAAGCCTTGAGTATGATGCGCGATTCGCCCGCCGGGCGGTCGCGATAAATGACAACCGCTGCGGAATCCGCGCGCGGCACCCGATTTTCAGCGATACGTGTAGGGTGGAGATGTACAACTGTCGGACTGCGTAGCATATCGCTTGATCAAAGACGCCTCATCTCGTCCGCTACCGCCAGTTGATTCCTCTTCCTGACTGAGTGCTTTCTGTCACCACAGCAAGCAGGAGACGTCCGTCGCGACCGCGGCCCGATAATGGCTGACCGTCGCTAGACAGTGGAACGATTTACGACCGTTTCTGACGCGCCTGACACCGACCCTGAGAGTCGTGTGTGCCTAACGTGGCTTCCGCTAGCCCCGGAACCCATTGGTACCACATGAAAAGAATGCTAATTAACGCGACTCAGCCTGAAGAGTTGCGTGTTGCCCTGGTAGATGGCCAAAAACTCTACGACCTGGACATCGAGTCCGGCGCCCGTGAACAAAAAAAGGCCAACATCTACAAAGGCCGCATCACCCGCGTTGAACCCAGCCTCGAAGCCGCCTTCGTCGACTTCGGCTCCGAACGCCACGGCTTCCTCCCCCTCAAAGAAATCTCCCGCGAATATTTCTCCAAGTCTCCTGAAGGCGGCCGCGTCAACATCAAGGACGTGCTCAAGGAAGGCCAGGAAGTCATCGTCCAGGTCGAGAAAGAAGAGCGCGGCAACAAGGGCGCAGCCCTGACCACCTTCATCAGCCTCGCAGGTCGCTACCTGGTACTGATGCCGAACAACCCGCGTGCCGGTGGCATCTCCCGCCGCATCGAAGGCGAAGAGCGCAACGAACTACGCGAAGCACTGAACGGCCTCAACGCGCCGGCCGACATGGGCCTGATCGTGCGTACCGCCGGCCTCGGCCGCTCCAGCGAAGAAATGCAGTGGGACCTCGACTACCTGCTGCAACTGTGGAGCGCCATCAAGGAAGCCTCCACCAGCCGCCCTGCCCCGTTCCTGATCTACCAGGAATCCAACGTTATCATCCGCGCCATCCGCGACTACCTGCGCCAGGACATCGGCGAAGTGCTGGTCGACAGCGTCGAAGCCCAGGAAGAAGCGCTGAGCTTCATCCAGCAGGTGATGCCGCAGTATGCCAGTAAGATCAAGCTGTACGAAGACAGCGTGCCGCTGTTCAACCGCTTCCAGATCGAAAGCCAGATCGAAACCGCCTTCCAGCGTGAAGTGAAACTACCCTCCGGTGGATCCATCGTCATCGACCCGACCGAAGCCCTGGTTTCCATCGACATCAACTCGGCGCGCGCTACCAAGGGCAGCGACATCGAGGAAACCGCGCTGCAGACCAACCTGGAAGCGGCCGAGGAAATCGCCCGCCAGCTGCGCCTGCGCGACATTGGCGGCCTGATCGTCATCGACTTCATCGACATGACCCCGGCCAAGAACCAGCGCGCCGTCGAAGAGAAGATGCGTGAAGCCCTGGAAGCCGACCGCGCCCGTGTACAGGTCGGCCGCATCTCGCGCTTCGGACTGCTGGAAATGTCCCGTCAGCGCCTGCGTCCATCCCTCGGCGAGACCAGCGGCATCGTCTGCCCGCGTTGCAACGGTCAAGGCATCATCCGCGACGTCGAATCCCTGTCGCTGGCCATCCTGCGCCTGATCGAAGAAGAAGCGCTGAAGGATCGCACCGCCGAAGTCCGCGCTCAGGTACCGATCCCGGTCGCCGCGTTCCTGCTCAACGAGAAGCGCAACTCGATCACCAAGATCGAACTGCGTACTCGTGCGCGCATCGTCATCCTGCCAAATGACCACCTGGAAACCCCGCATTTCGAAGTGCAGCGCCTGCGTGACGACAGCCCGGAAGCCCTGAGCGGCCAGACCAGCTACGAAATCGCCGCCACTGCGGAAACCGAAGAAACCGCCGCCCAGCCGGCCGCCGCCACGCGCACTCTGGTTCGCCAGGAAGCTGCGATCAAGGCCGCACCGCGCAGCAGCGCCCCGGTCGCTGCCGAGCCTCAAGCACCACTGGCTCCGACCAAGGCGCCTGAACCGAGCCTGTTCAAGGGCCTGGTGAAGTCTCTGGTCAGCCTGTTCGCCGGCAAGGAAGAAGAAGCCCAGCCCGCAGCAGTCGAGAAGAAGAGCAACGAGCGTCCGCCGCGCGAAGAGCGCCGCAACGGTCGTCAGCAG